>ERZ809074.288-NODE-288-length-85553-cov-10.301235_pt1 | contig 85553 bp, 67 predicted proteins | sample MGYA00520795_ERZ809074 | MGnify/ENA primary metagenome ERZ809074 (study PRJEB31570, sample SAMEA3212989) | Homo sapiens | biome: human-gut; feature: human gut; material: fecal | place: Sweden | collected 2011 ...
CTCCGGAACAGATGTGTCTGCCAAAGTCCTTGCGATGTACGCAGGCACTAGAACTTCGTCAATGGAACCACAGTGGCTTGCCGCTGGGTTAAGTCAGGATCGTTTAAAGGATGTAGGAGGAAAAATTCTCTTAGTTGGGGTTGGTCATGAACGAAATACATATATCCATAGTGTAGAGGAAGTGCTTAATGTGCCAAATAGACTGTCTGACATGCCAGTTCTTATGAAAATCGTGCAGCATGGAAAAAAGCCAGTTTCTGTCTATATGAGAAAGCATTATAATTCACAGCAGCCACATATTTCTGAGGATTTTGTTAAGCTAAATCGTGCATTTGATGAATGTGGAGCTGCAGTACATACGGTATTTGGATCAGCAGAGTGTATTTTATGCGATGCAAGACGTATTTTTGAAGTGACTCGCCATGTGCTGGCACCAGATCCAGAGTGTCTGGTGACGGGAGGAGAAATTGCACCTGAAAGATGGCAGGAACTTATAAGATAAAAGATACGATAGAAAGCAGGTAAGATATGACAAAGATATTTGCACATAGAGGCGCAAGTGCATATGCACCGGAAAATACAATGGAGTCCTTTGAGTTAGCAGCAAAACAGGGCGCAGACGGCATTGAGTTAGATGTTCATGTGACAAAGGATGGCGAAGTTGTGGTGACACATGATGAAAAGATTGATCGTGTCAGCAACGGAAGCGGTTTTATTAAGGACATGACGCTGCGCGAATTAAAGCGCCTGTCTTTTCATAATCACATGGAGTCTTATGTGGGAGCAGGTATTCCGACGCTTCGCGAGGTTCTCGAATATGTCAGTACAACAAATATGGATGTAAATATAGAGTTAAAGACTGGAATTTACTGGTATCCGCAGATTGAAGAAAAGACAGCTTTTATTGTCCAGGAAACGGGAATGCATGACAGAGTGATTTATTCTTCCTTTAATCATCACAGTATTGCAAAGATTAAGGAAATTGACAGTACAGCAGAGACCGCATGGCTGTTTTCTGATGTAATTTTAAATGTTGAGCAGTATGCAAAGGCAAATGGTGTGGAGGGTCTTCATCCAGCTGTTTATCATATGTATATGTCTGATTTCATGAAAAGATGGAACGAGAGCGGCGAGAAGGTGCGCGTATGGACTGTAAATAATGAAAAGGATATGAAAAATTTTATTCAGCATGATTTAGAGGCAGTTATCACTAATTATCCTGATGTCGCATTACGAGTAAGAAGAGAGGTAACAGGATGCTAAGCAACAAAAAGCTTTTTTTATTTGATATTGACGGAACAGTGTGTCAGGGTGAGCGCTTGATCGACGGCACAATGCAGTTCCTTGAGGATATCCGTCAAAGCGGAGGTCAGTTTGTCTTTATAACAAACAATTCCACAAAGAGCATTCAGGACTATATTCTGAAGTTTCAGAAGCTCGGAATTAAGACAGATTACAGAAATTTTATCACAGCATCCTATGCCACTATTCATTATTTAAAGAAAAATTATGATGATAAGCTGATCTATGTGATGGGAACAAAATCATTGATCAGGGAGTTGAAAAAGAGCGGCATTCGTGTGACAACTGACTGTGAGGATCCAGAGATTGCATGTGTGCTTGTCGCATACGACAATGAGCTGACTTATGAAAAGCTGACAGATACATGCAAGATTCTTTCCACGAGAGATGTAGGCTATGTAGCAACAAATCCAGATCTGGTGTGTCCGATTGAGTTTGGATTTGTGCCAGACTGCGGCGCGATGTGTCAGATGATTGAACATGCCGTAAAGAAAAAGCCGTATTTTATCGGAAAGCCAGAGCCAGGAATGGTTGATATGTCTGTTGCGCAGAATCATTTTACAAAGTATGAAACATTAGTAATTGGAGATCGTTTATATACCGACATTTTATCTGGCATCAATGCAGGTGTTGAGACAGCGCTTGTACTTACAGGAGAAGCCACAAGAAAAGATGCCGAAGAAAGCAGCTACAAGCCAGATTATATTTTCCCAACTGTGCGCGAACTTCACGAAGCGTGGAAGTGACCATGGTGACAGGGACGGTGGCTCACAATGTGTCCCTACTGGCTCGATATGTGTCCCCTGTAAAAAAGTCTGAAAGTTCAAGAAAAGAGCTTTCAGGCTTTTTTTGTGTTTTTACTAGAATGCAGTCGAGTTGCTAGGAACAAAAGTTCGAATAGATATTGACATATTGATGAAAATGCGGTATAACAGATAGAGAACAAGTGTTCAGGGCGATTAATGCGAAAAGAAGTTATGTCAAAAAAGACAAAAAATGTTATTATGGGACAGGTGTACAAATGAGAAAGGAGGTGTAGAGCATGATTAATGTACACAGCGAAGAGTACATATTGGGGCAAAATATAAGAAATTGTAGAATGAAAAAGAAATGGACACAAAAGCAGTTAGCGATTGCTGTGGATGTTGATCGTGCTGATATCTCAAGGTATGAAAATGGAACAAAAGGTGCAATGAACTTTAAAAAGTTAAAAAATTTTGCAGAAGCACTTGATGTAACAATAGATGATTTGCTTGATAAGGAAAATTTAAAAAGAGGAGCTTCAATACAAAAGAAATATGATCAATTAAATCCTGTACATCAAAATATAATAAACGAAACAATCGATGCATATTTGTGTAAAGAAAATAAAGGTACGATAATAAGTTGAAATGCCATTTAGCCCTTAAAGCTGAATGGCATTTTTTATTTGACAAAAAAGTGTGGTAAATTCGCCACATAGATGTGGCATGGTCAGATGGCAGTGGCGCAGACGATGTATGATCAACTGCACCACAACATTATCGGAGCAGATGGTTCAGGCTTTGGAAAAACACTCGAAGAGGTTATTAAAAATGCCTACACCACACCAACCGATCAGGATATCCGGGGAAGCAGCTGTTTAGAGGCGGTGATTCGTGTATTTCTTGAAGGACAGAGGATTTTTACAGATCATTACGTGTATTTCTTTATGTCTGACAGAGGAAACAGCTACTGGAGAAATTACTGGGATACCCACTACGTAAACATGGGAAAGCTCAAAAATCATACCTTTTGGGGAGTGGCAATTCCAGATGATGAGAAAACACAGCCGTTTGCCCGCTATGTGGCATCAGTGGATGATCCAGACGGATGGACATTTGTGTATGAAGAAGCCGGAAGTGACAAGGAACTTTTAGAAAGCTATCCTCGTCTGAATAATGGAAATCTTGTGGAAGTGCTTGGCACACAAAAGGGAAGTGATGGAGCAGTCTGGAACATGATTTCCATTGCAGGAGCATATGCCGGATATGTCAGAGCGGATCACCTAATGAGAAAGTAGGTGTGTCATGCTTGAGACATTGATTTTATGCATGGCACTGGATTATCTGACGGGGATGATGGCGGCAGGCATCTTTCACAAGAGCAAAAAATCTGCACAGGGAGGTCTGGAAAGCAGGAGCGGCTGGAAGGGACTTTGCAGAAAAGGAATCTCATTACTGATTGTGCTGGTGGCCTACCGTCTTGATTTGATTGCTGGAACTGATTTTATCTGTAATGCAGTGATGGCAGCGTATCTGGTGAATGAGTTGTTATCTATTACAGAAAATCTCGGCTTAATGGGAGTGCCGGTGCCAAAGGTTTTAACTAGTGCGATTGATCTTCTCAGACAGAAGAGTGAAGCACAGGAAACAAACAAGATGCAGAGAGCCAAAGGGGAATTTGTCGAAGCAGGGGAAAAAGAACAGAAACATCAGGAAAGAGAATATCAAAAAAGAGAGGAAAAAGAATTATGAATGGAGTAAATGAAACAAACAAAACAAATACGTCTAATGAGCTGTTTACAGCTGATAAAATCGAAGCTGTAAAGCAGGAAGGACGAAGTCTGGTGCGTGAATGCATCAAGGAAAGAAGCCGTTTTTCTCGTGTATTTGAGACAAAGAATGGAGAAAAAGCAGCAGTTATATATCCGAAGGCAGTACATTTCAAAAAGGATGATGCATGGGAAGTAATCGACAATACACTTGTACTTTCTAAAGATCAGCTGGCATATGAGAATGCACAGGGCAGAATGAAGGTAAGAATTGCGAGAATGCCGAAGCAAACTGATCATAAGAAAAAAATGATGCTGTTTAATCTGGAAGAGAAGCAGAATGCGAGAAGTGCTCAGCAGGATCAGACAGAAGAGAAGTCTGGAATCATCGAGCTTGCCAGTGTTGAGAAAGATGGATTTACGATTTCCTGGGGACTGAAAACACAGAAAGAAAAAATGCAGGAAGAAAAGCCTGCTATGCTTTCACAGATGAATGAGCCAGAAGTGGCAGTAGTTCCAGTCGAATTTAAACTAAATTCGATTCACCCACAGACAGAAGAAGAAAAACTTCTGAAGCTTTCCAAGCTGTCATCTGCAGGATATTTTAGAGAGATTCTTCCGGGGATGGATATTAGATATCGTCTGGAGTCTGAAGTAATGAAGGAAGAGATCATTCTGAAAAAGAAAGAGGCTGCGGCGGAAACAATCACATTCGTGATGAAACACCCGGGACTTTCAATGCATGTGCTTGCAGATGGCAGTGTGGCTTTATGCAAAGTGCAGGGCGAGTGTGAAGAGGGTTTTACTGAGAATGACGAGCGTTTAGCGAATCATGCTGAAAGTTCAGATGAAAATGCCGTATTCTTTTTGGATGCACCGATTTTATTTGATAAAAATGGGGAAGTCGTAAAGGCTGCTTATCAGATTGAAAAAGGACAGGGAATTTCTGAAATTACAATTAAAATGGATGCGTCATGGCTCATGGATGAAGGCAGAGCTTATCCTGTTACGGTTGATCCGACAGTTCGCATTGAGAAGAAACAGACAACCATTGATGATGCTTTTGTGCGTTCAAAAGATCCAAACAGCAGCTATGGCTATAACTTTAGTGAGCTGGAGGTCGGAAGAAACAGACCGTATCAGGTTTGCCGTACCTTTTTAAAGTTTAATACGCTTCCGAAGTTAGAAAAGGGAGCGGTAATCACGGACGCGAGATTAAACTTATATCAGTATCAGTTTTCAGCAGATGACGGAAAGGGCTTTCGCGTCAGTGCTCATGAGGTAACAGGTGCATGGGATCAGCGTACTCTGACATGGAACAATCAGCCTTCCTTTAAGACGGAAGCACTAGATTATCTGACACTGGAAAATACCAATGGCATGGCTGTGCCGAAGACATTTGATGTGACAAAGCTGATTCGTGGCTGGTACAACAATCCGTCTTCCAACCATGGAATTGCATTAAAAGCCGTAAATGAGAATGTATATGCAACGGCTACGCTGGTATCCTCGGATATGCCGGTGAATAAATACGGTCTGACCGCGGACTGTTATCCGATTGGAATTGTCTATTACCGAAGTACAAAGGGTCTTGAGGATTATTATAGTTATCACGAGCAGGAATTAGGACATACCGGAAGTGGTTATGTAAACCGATATAATGGAAATCTTGTATTTATTCATGAAGATGAAGGCACAAGTGGTATTCTGATGCCGGTCAGTGTAAGTCATGTGTACAACCTTTCTGATTGTGATACACAGAGTCGTTTTGGAAAGGGATTTCGTCTGAGTCTGATGCAGGAATTGAAGGCATCTGGAAACAGTGATTATCCATATGTCTTAACGGATACCGATGGAACAAATCACTATTTCTACAAGGATACCTCTGATTCCAATAAGCTCAAGGATGAGGACGGACTTGGGCTTGTAATTACACAGACTTCTAGCAATGAATATGATTCATATTGGATCATGAAGGATAAGGATGAGGTACAGTATGTGTTTGGTCAGGATGGCTATCTGCGTCAGATCAAGGATACATATGGAAATGCAATGAAGTGCCAGTATGGGCCAAACAGTGCCGGAAATTATATTCAGTATGCAGAAGATCCGACAGGTGCGAGAGTTGTATTTAATTACAACAGCGATCTGACAAAGCTTGTCAGCATTACGGCAAATAAGAGAAGTACTTCCTTTGCATATGATGCCGCCGGTCATCTGACTAACATTACCTATCCAGATGGAAAGACAAGTCGTTTTGGTTATGACGGCGATAAGCTGATCTGGGCAGAAGGAGCAGATAAAAGACGTATTGTATATGGATACCGAACCGATTGCGGTGTGGAACGTATTGCAAAGATTGGAGAAGGATATACGGATGCGGCAGGTACCTTCCATACAGGAACAGAGATTGAAGTTACTTATCCGGAGCTTGGAACAACTGTTTATACAGAGCCGGGTCTGGATGGAAAACTATCATCATCAGCAGACAATCATGTTTATACATGGAAATTTAATCGATTTGGTTCTCCAGCTGAGATCTCAGACAATGCCGGTCATGTCAGCACTTTCAGTCATTATGATGATGGTGCCAGACGTCATAAGCTGAGACAGTCGTCATTGACAGGAAAACTTGTAACCAATCTGTTAAAGAATACCGGCTTTGATGCGATGGGTGAGTTTGAAGACGGCTGGGGCAATGCATCCGGTCTGACAGAAGCGTCTGCATGGGGCGTTGAACGTGTTACGGACAAGGGATACTTTGCCGATACCTCCATTCGAGTCACAAAGACACAGAAAAACAGCTTTGCCGCAGTGATTCAGGAGGTCTGGTTAGAAGCAGGAACTTATACCCTTTCTGCCTATACATTTGTAAAGGATGTCGCAGCGGTTTCAAACAATGCACAGGCAGGAGCAGGACTGGCAGTTCGTTTTGCAGATCAGTCGATGGCATATGGACTGGAATTTCTGACAGGAAATGCAGACACCGATATTGACGGCGGATGGAAGCGAGTCAGCCAGACCTTCACCGTAAGCAGCGCACAGGTTGTCACAATCTATGGTGGAATTTTCAACACAACAGGTACCGCATGGTTTGACTGTTTTCAGCTGGAGACAGGAGATCGCATGAGTGATTTTAACATGGTGAATAATGGCCGCTTTGCAAGAAACAGTACTAACGGTGTAAATGACTGGAACCATGTAAATCTGGTCGCATCCGATACAACAGTAACGGACAGTGAGAGAGGAAGTTGTCTTAGAATCACAGGAGAGCCAGATAAGGAAAAGCGTGTGCTTCAGGGAGTCTATGCGAAGGGCGGCGAAGGTGACGTATTCCGTTTCGGTTGTTTTGCAAAGGCGGATGCCATTCCGGGAAAGACGTTTCGTATTGCAGCAGCAGTCATCTATGCCGACGGAACCCATAAGTGGGAAAATGTGGATTTTGATCCATATCGAAGCGGCTGGCAGTATGTTTCCGGTGTGGTATCAACGGATGATGAGAATTCTGTAACCAACAAGCAGTATACTGCGGTTCATCTTTACATCATGTATGACAATCAGATGAATCCGGGCTACTTTACCGATGTTCAGTTCATGAAGGATGACAGCTGGAGCTATACGTATGACAGTAAGGGAAACTTAAACACAGCCAAAAAGACAAGAGAAAACAATGCCTTCCAGCATAACAGCAAGGACCAGATCAGCCGAATGGCTGCAATGGACGGCACTGCATATGACATTTACTATAATGAGAAGCGAATGCCGCTGTATGCAAAGAGTGCCGAGGGACAGCGAAGCAATTTCCAGTACAATGAGAAGGGCCAGCCGATTGCCGTGTGTATTGAGGCAGACAAACATAGTGCGGCTGTCACAGCAGGAAGAGTCTATTATATCCGCCAGCAGCGTTCCGGAAAATATCTGGACACAAAGGATGGTGATGTAACCGGCTCGAACATCCAGCAGTACAGCTTCAACGGTTCCGATGATCAGAAGTGGAGAGTTGAGAATGCCGGAGAAGGATATATTAAGCTGATTTCTCAGGCCGGAAGCCAGTGGAGAGCGGTAGATGTCTTTAATACGCTGAATGAAGATGGAACCAATATCCAACTTTATCCGGATCTTGGACATGAAGCACAGAAGTTTAAGTTAAAGCCGGCAGCGGGAGGCGGTTATCAGCTGCTTGCCAAGTGCAGTAAGGATACAAGATGCATCATGGTGTCCGCAGGAAGTGCACCAAACGACGTATTTGCGGATAAGGCAAATGTGGAGCTGGGAAGTGCCGCTTCTGACAGTGAGCCGAGAAGTATCTGGTACTTTGAGCCGGCAGATGAGGGTGATGTCAGTGCGGCACCACAGGATGGAATGCTCCTTCGTATCCGCGCACGTCACTCCGGTCAGTATGTGCAGACAACAGGAGCAGAAGTGGGAAGCACCTTTAAGCAGACCTACAGCAGCCAGAAGCAGGAAGAGGAGTTTCTTCTGACAAAGGCACAAACGGAAAACGGCACCGACTGGTACTATATCAGAAGTGTGGGTAATCCGGAGAACTATGTGGATGTATGCAGCAAGGGGGCAGATGGCTATGATTGCCCAACATTACAGGCAAAGAGCGGTGCAGACAGCCAGAAGTTCTGCTTTAAAGCACTTCGAACCGGTTATGTCATCGAGAATAAGCAGGGAGATCAGCTGGATGTCAAGTTTGGCGATTATGCCGATCAGGCAGCTGTCATTGCAACGGGAACTCCGTCGAGTGTGGCATTTTCCGATATTCAGGACAACAAGGTATTTGTGCTGGAACATGTCCATAAGCGCATTCAGACTGGTATGAGCTACACTAAAGACTGCCGAAATGTGGCGAGTGTAACCGATGCCAGAAAGAAAACGGTTTCCTATACCTATGACAGTGAGAACCGTCTTTTGACAAAGATGACCGATGCGAATAACCATAGTACACAGTATCATTACGAGGCATCAACAGATCGCTTAACAGGCGTAAGTGCAACTGCATCCGGACAGACAAGAGACGTTTCCTATACATATGATGAGGGAGACCGAATTAAGAGTATCAAGCATGGTGGAACCACTTATGCATTTGATTATGATGGTTTCGGAAATCAGACAATGGTAAAGGCGGGTGACAAGACTCTTGAACGCTACGGCTATGCACCAAACAATGGTCCACTCATAACAGTTGCCTATGGAAATGGCGATACGCAGGAAATTCTGTATGACAAAGAGGAGCGCATCCGAGCCAGACGATGGAATGGAGAAAGTACAGATGCCGTGCGTTATGAGTATGATGATTACGGTACACTGGAAAAGGAAACCGATCTGGTAAATGGACGAATTGACAAAGATCAGTATGACATGACTGGAAGACTCGTACAGAGTACTACATTGGAAAAGAATACCGGGGCATCAGGTGAGCCGACCGTGGCAAACACTCATACAGTGCAGTCACTTGAGATTGGTTATGACAGTTATAATCGCGTAAATCGACTGGTGCAGAGTCTGGAGGGATCAAAGACAAAGACCGGACTGGTGTATGGTGATGCATCAAAGGCGCAGCGACCGGGATTATCCTATGGACTTACTGTCGATGGAACACAGAGACAAAGTTTAGCTTATGATGCGATGGCACGATGCACAAAGGAAACCGTGACACTTCCGGGTGGACAGAAGCGAGAAAACTGCTTTACTTATGGAACCCTTCGTCATCTGACCGATACGGACAGTCTTCTTTCTGCGATGTCAAATGGAATCGAGAGCTGGAGCTATGAGTATGACAATGTGGGAAATATCACAAAGATTACATCCGGTACGAAGGTCATCATCTATCAGTATGATGAACTTAATCAGCTGATTCGTGAAAACAATGGTGTACTTGGAACAACAGTGCTTTATACCTATGATGCAGGCGGCAACATGACTTCCCGAAAGACATACGCATATACAGAAGGAACACCACAGACCCTTCAGAAAAACGAGACTCTTTCATACCGAACTGATGGCTGGAGGGATCAGCTGGTATCCTGGAATGGCTACCGCTATGTCTATGATGCAGGTGGAAATCCGACTCTGTTAAGAGGTGTCCCGTTAACCTGGGGAGAAGGCCGCCGATTAAAGAAGGTAAATCTGTCATGGGGAACTGTAGACTTTGCCTACGACAGTGATGGAAAGCGTGTAAGAAAGACCAGCGGAGGGAATACCACAACGTATTATTACAACGGAAATGTGCTGAGTGGTCTGGTGAGAAGGGCCGTTGGAAGTACAGGAGTGGGAACTACAGTACAGTTTGTATATGATACGCAGGGAAAGCCATTTATGCTGCGATTAAATGGAAAGACTGATTACTTCTATCTGTATAATGGTCTTGGAGATGTTGTGGGACTGATTGACAGCAGCAATAAGGTAGTGGTAAGATATCAGTATAACAGCTGGGGTAAGGTAACGTCCACACAGGATACAAGTGGCGTGTCCCTTGCAACGCTGAACTCATTCCGCTACCGAAAATATGTCTACGATCCAGAGACAGGACTGTACTGTCTGGGAAGCCGCTATTACGATCCGGAAGTTGGAAGATTTGTGAATGCGGATCGTATTAAATTTGCAGTAACGCTGGGAAGGTATTATGTTAATAGACAAAATTTGTATCAGTATTGTTTTAATAATCCGATAATGCTAAATGATAAATTTGGAAGTTGGCCTAAATTACCAGAATGGCTTGATGATTTAGGAAAAAGTGCAAAAAAGGCAGCAAAAGCGATAGGAACTGCAATTACAAAAACAGTTCAAGCTATGCAATTGAGTGTTGGAGGTGGATTAGGAATAGGATTTACACAAAAAGCAGAGTGGAAAGACACGTCATTAAACATCGGTGCATTGGCATCAGAAAAAATGATCATAGAAATAACTAAAGATGGTTTGGATATTAAAAATATAATCTCTGTACAGTTAACAGGAGGAGTAGGAAATTCCACGGTAGGATATGAATATGGAAGAGTACATTCATATAGGGCATGTAAAGTGCATCATGATCCAGTTATGACACCGTTTGGTACATTATTTGAATGTCCGTACAGTACAGAGATAAATGAGCCAAGTGCAAAGTATGGTATAGGAGGGAGTTGGTATATGATTTTAGGTGGAGAGGTGTTTTTTGGAGTAAATATTGAAGAAGTGCTTCAAGCATGGTTAGAAGCGATTGATGACGCATTTACAGTTGAATGTTATTAAATATATTTTTGCCAGAACTGAAATAAAGTTCTGGCAAAATATGAAAGGAAATGGTAAATGAACAAGAAAAAACGAGTGATAAGATTATTAACAATAATATATGTAATTTTTTTTGTAAATGGGGGGATTGGGCTATTATTAACGAAGTATCGTGTAATGGTTGTAGTACCAATGTTTATATTAATTATGTTGCAATGTCAACCGTTGTTAGGAAATTTTATAAAAAAAGTAAAATTTCCATATATACTGTTGCGTTTGATGTTAATTATAATTATAGGTTTAAATTTTATTTCTGATATAGAGTTGTTGATAGGAAATAGAATAATAGCAATTGTGTTTATATTGGTCGTAGTATTCCTTGTCTATAAAAAATGGTTAATTCAGGATATTAAGAGAATACAAAAAATTCCACATGTTCAGTATTTATATTGGAGATTTGGACTTGATATGTGGTTAGTTTTATTTGATATAAAAATAGATGTTATATGGAATAGTTTAATTATTGTCAGATCAATATTATTGTTGCTTTTTATGCTGGAAATAATAAAAGATGTGACAATAGAAAAAGAAAAGAAACAAATTGTGTTAGGATTGCTTTGTGGGTATATAAGTTTGCTGCTTATTGGAATTACAGGATGGATATGGTATACAATTGCGTGAGAATCAATTGTAAGAGAAAAATCAACTGTTTTACCGCGGTACCCACGAAGAAAAACAGTAAGAGCGCAGTGCCAGGCACTCTTACACGATCCGGAAGTTGGAAGATTTGTGAATGCGGATGATCCGGGTACAATTTTTGCAAAGCCACAGGATTGTATAACAAGAACCTGTATGCGTACTGTGATAATAATCCGGTAATAAGAGAAGATATTCAGGGATATTTTCCAATCCCATGCATTGTGGGAGCAGTTGTCAGTGGATTTTCCTATGTGCTTACTAGTGGAGGTGAAATTGATGGTGTTGAGCTAGCAAAATCATGCCTGATAGGTGCAGTTTCAGGAGCGTTAGCGCCGTTGGGAGGAAATTTTTTTAAGGCAGCTGCGGTAATTAATGGAGTGAATACAGCAATTAATACAGAGGGAGATATTGTGACTCGTTTTATTTGTGGAGTATTTGAAGCAGGAGCTACATATGTTTCTGGTTTTACTGCTAATAATTGGACTGGAGAAAGAGTTGCTTTGGAAACAACCGCAGCGCAGATAATTGGAAATGCGGGAGTTGGTTATACTGTTGGTCAGACAGCAGAGCTTGCAGCAGTAGGAGTTACAGCGGCTGTAAGTTCTAAGTCATCAACTACAACTTCCAAAAATGCAAAGCCAATAAAACCTAAAATTAGAACCACCCCAACGTCATCTGTTAAGAATGTGACAGTAGTATCAGGAAGAAAGAAGATTACTAGCAAAGTAAAAAAGTCAGTATCCCGGAATAAGAAGTTTCAGAGAGTATGTATGGCATAAATTGAATTAGAATCTAATGTTCAGGCAGGAGATTACTCCTGTCTGAATGGCGTGAAAAGAGAGGTATGAAAAAAGATGTATTTGGAATTGGGATAAAAAGAAAAAAATAGAATTTTTGGATGAAAAGAGAAAGCGGTCAAGATTTTCCACTGTATTGTCATTTTGGGGAGGAATTGTCATTGAAATAGGGATTCCGATTATAATATTGATTGTGTTGCTTCTTGATGCAATAATAAACAAACATATGTCATTTCAAAAAGCAATGTTCAGTACAGGAATTCAATTTATAGTTTTGTTGCTATTTTTGAGTTTTTGGGAATATATTGTTTACACACAAATATATAATGATATGATTTCTAATGGTGTTTATTATTTAAATGAAAGAGGAATTCAACTTGAATATTATCCTAACATTTGTAAAGAAATATATTGGGAGGAAATTGAGTTTATTGAAAGAAGAACAATACTGAATGATGTGAGAGAAGGAAGGCAGGCTAGTGAATGTGAAATTTTTTTTATTTGTAAAAAGGGGTGTAAAGAAAAAGAAAAGAAGGCGAAAACTAGAGGAGAACATTTTTTTGTAAATCATAGAAAAAAGATTATATATATAGGATATTCAAAGGAACGCGAGGAGGAATTTCGTCAATATTGGGATAAAGAAATTCGAGATCAAAGAAAATGGACCAGAGGGATGAATCTTTTTTGAAATTTGAGAGATAAGAATTATGCGGAAAATTGTAAGAGTGCCTGGTACCAATGTGTTGAGGCGCTTGAGAAGTTTTGATGCAATCACTTCATGGTCAATAGAAGTTCCAGACTGCTCTAAAAGGTAGTCAATGATGGATGTGGATGACTTCCCAAAAACATCGGAAACAACAGAGTCTAACGCGACATTACAAACAGTAAGCGCATTCTGATACCGATTTTTTTCACTGGAACGGCAGGACACAAGTTTATAGCGATATCTTGTGAATTCACGTAAAATGCGAATTTTTTTACAAGGTATATAACTGCCCATTACCAGTCCTAAACGGAACAAATCTCCAATCCATTTCGAATCCTTTGTGTCATCCTTATTACCTTTAACAGCTTTAACCCACTTGGGATTAGCAATAGTAACATTGATTTCATCTTCAAGAAGATTGAAGACCGGAATCCAGTACTTACCAGTGGATTCCATGCAGACATAAAGGCATTCATTTTCAAGTAACCATTTCTTGAATTCAAGAATAGAATTGTTGAAAGTAGAAAAACGTCTTTTCTGGTAGGAAGGTTCAATTCCACCAGTTGTTTTAATGATTGTGGCAACGAGAAAAGATTTGTGAACATCGACGCCACAACAGGTTTGAAAAGTGAATTTCATAAGCAAAGGCTCCTTTCGTTAAAAGATAAGAAGCCATTGACTGAACTGCCACACAATTAAACCAATGTGTTTAAACAATTCTTAGTGCACGGATTCAAGATGCCACTCATTTGTGCTTGAAAAGGCAGAACTTACACTGATTAGAATGCTGTCTTAAAACAAGAAAGGTTTCTACAACTCCTCCCGTGCTTTGTAGTATAGCTTCTTGAAACTATTATTGCACAGTGTAGGGGAAAGTGAAATCTTTCATCACTATTTGTGCCGCCGCAAAGCGGCGGAATGGAGATTAGAATGAGAATTGTATATAAATTGACTGATGATATATGTATCGGAAAAATATATATAGATGAAGATACATCAGTACTATTTGATTCTGAAAGATTGCAAACAGAAGAATTAGGTTTTACTTTGTCTTTAGGAAATAGTTTACGATTTATGATCGAGGCATCATATAAAACAGGAAGGCTTTATTGTATGACTTGTTTTTTACAAGGCATCAAGGTAAAAATGATACAAATCAAAAATATTCAAAGCCATAGAGGACAGGGTTTTTTGAAAGATGAAGATAGAACAAAATATTCAGGTAGTGTTTATAAGCCATATAAAGAAGTATGCTACTATGATGAACAGAACAGCTTTATATGTTATGGTGATTATTATTCTGAGTATTGTTTAATAGAGATAGCAACAGATACATACATTGGAATACGTGATGAGCACATTGTTGTAGTTATTTTTAAAATATTGGGAATAAAAGAAAAAATGCAGATTAAAAATGATTGCTTAATTGGCTATGATTAAAAAATGAGAATGGGAAACCACGAGAGCATATCGTTCATTGCTCTCGATGGTTCGAAGCTAGAGTGTTGTGGTTGAGATTGCTGCAACAGTAGGGTGACCATGGGGACAGCGTAGTTTTACAGCGGAAAATCTGCTTTCATCAGGTGAGAACCTGGCATCGCAGATCTTACACAGTAGTTGGCCTTTGGAACCGTTGTTTTTGTAGAGAAATGGTTTAGGGGCATCGCAGCGGGGACAGGTGCAGGAGTCTGGGATATCACACTCTGAGCGTCGGCTGATTGGGCGGATTTTCTTACCATAACGTTTTTCGTAGTAAGGGATGAGCTCTTTATAAGTCCAGTCCTGACGGAAGTCAGTGATCAGAGGGAGTTCATCAGTTTTGAACTTTTGGTACTTGGGAGAGTGGGAATCATCGAAAGCCCACTGCTTGAGAGGGATATATCTGCAAATGAAGTTAATAAGCCAGCAGTTTTGCTGGTAAAGATATTGAATTATATAGAGTAAGTATTATATAATGTCCATGAGCATTGTCTCCTTTGTATTTTGGATGTTTGGTCACTGACATTATACATGAAAAGGGAGGTCAATGCTCTTTTTATTTGTAAACCTCCAATAAATCAAGGTTTTTAAGGATTTAGAACAATAAAAAACAGGTAGTTTTTGACACTACCCTGATTTGGAAGGGAGATAAAAAATGAATATTTTTAACAAGCAAGAAATAACTACAGGTGATCGAATTGTTGCATATATTGATGGAAAGTGTTTTATTCGAGACGGAAGGGGAAAACCAGAAACATTAGTGGTTGAAAATTTTAGGCTGGATGATCTGATTGAGTATATAAAAAAGAAAAATGTAAAAAGTGTAAATATCTGTGGAATAGATGATTTGAGTTTTTTGTCAGAGTGCCAAAGCATAGAAAGGCTGACTCTTACGTTAATAGTAGAGCTTGACAGGTATGATACACTGATAAAAAAGAGAGAAAGTGAGTTTTATATTTGGTATGATAAAGTATATGATTATCAACAAATTTATGATCTTTTGAATTTGAAAAAGTTAGCAATTGATGATGCAGGTGCAAGAGATCAATATATGCAAATTAATTCTAAATTGAAAATTGACTTGTGCAGATTTCCGTATTTGCGAGTGTATTATGGAAAATATAAGTTTACAAAAAGCTTAGATACGAAAGTGAATATGCAAACATTAGGTCTTAGTGATTATGGAAGAGAGAATATCATAGAATTTTCTAGAATGGCAGAGTTGGACACACTATCGTTGACACATTCAAAAATAAAAAATCTCAAAGGATGTGAATTCTTTCCCAAATTGCAGTGTGTGTATCTGGGATTTAACAGAACGCTCACAGATATTTCAGATCTAAAATACGCTAAGAACACGTTGCGAATGTTGGAAATTGATCATTGTGGACATATTGAGGATTTTTCTGTTTTAAATGAATTGGAAAATTTGGAGTTTTTAAGATTATTAGGTACAAATACAATTACAGATATCCAGTTTATTAAGAAATTACCTAAGTTAAAAACATTTATTTGTGATTACAAGGTAAAGGATGGAGATGTTCATCCATGTGGATTGATAAATGGATATGTATATATTCAAAATAGAAAAAATTTTAATACAAAAGAATATGGAGATGATAATTATCCTCGAACGATACCATCTAAGGAAGAAGGTATTTATGTGGGACAAGAAAATATTGAGTTGTGGCGTAGACTGTGGAGTTCTCCACAATGGCCAGGAGAAATGTGAGACTGCTTAGCCATCGGGACAGGGACGGTGGCTCACAATGTGTCCCTACTGGCTCGATATGTGTCCCCTGTAAAAAAGTCTGAAAGTTCAAGAAAAGAGCTTTCAGGCTTTTTTTGTCTTTATTAGAATGCAGTAGAGTTAAAAAAGAACAAAAGTTCGCAAACTTGAGCCACCAGGGACACTAATTCATCCACAGTACCTATCCAATATGACCCAGGTTTGCTACTTGATAAAAGAGAAAAGCTATGGTAACATAAAAGTATCAAAAATAGTCAAAAAGTGGTTAGAAGAACATTAAAATTAGGAAGCGAGGTGACTTTTTTGAAAGTCGAAGAGATTATACAGGCAGTAATAAAAATATGTAATGAATTTCAAGCAAAAGAAGTGGTTCTATACGGTTCAAGAGCGAAAGGGACAGCAAGAGAACGCAGTGATATTGATATAGCGGTATCTGGAGTTAATGATTTTGATTTATTAGTGGAGAAAATAGAGGATCTTCCGACACTTTATAGTGTGGATGTGTTGAATATGGATACATGTAGAAATGAATTGTTGATGGAGGATGTTAGAAAGTATGGACGAAAAATTTTATAGGAGATTTTTATCATTTTGTAAATCATTAGATGCACTGGCAGAGGCGAGACAACGAGATCTTACAGATTCATTTGTGTTGAGTGGAACTAGTGCAAAATTCAGTATTACATTTGATTTGGCATGGAAGGTCATGAAGGATATATTGATACAATACTATGCGATTACTGGTTTTGTATCTGGTTCGCCAAGAGAAGTACTTAGAGAAGCATTCAAGGCAAATTTAATTTCAGATGAAGCATGGATGGACATGTTAAAAGTAAGAAATGAATTAACACATGACTATGATTGTGAGATAGTAAAAACACACTGTAGTACAATTGTAGAAAAATATATTGATTTGTTTTATGATTTTGAAAAGGTGGTAAAGCAATTAGAAATGTGAGTGTGCCATATGGAACAGGTACAATGACTCAATTAGTGCCTCATGTGGTACAGTGAGTAGAGGGACAGGGCGGTGGTTTATTTATTGTCCCCCTGGCTTAGACCGGAAAATAACAAAAAACGAACAATAAATTAGTAACAAAAAGGGTGTCGCGCTTGAACCAGTTTGCAGTGTGTTCAAAGGCGGCACCCTATAAATGTTCTATATCATTTTCACAATATGTTCGCATCAGATTCTCTCACCAAAGCTTACATAATATTCCTTAAAAAATTCGCTGACCTTATCTAAAATCTTCTTCATAATAAATACCTCTCTTTCTTTCATTAACTCTATACTAGTGAAGTAATGAGTTGGTTCTTTTTTGGAGACCGGCTGGATCTCTTTTTGATGGTTTTATAGTAGCACACAGCAATGAAAATGTGAAATACATATAATAAATGTATAACAATACTCTATAGGTATTGTAACGAGGTGGCTATACATGCTATCATGTAAAATATCATATTAAGGAATTTTCATCAAGGAATTCCCATCAAAGCAAATTTGTTTGGAAAGGCAGGTGATTCGATGGAGCTTCGTCATATTCGGTATTTTAAGGCAGTGGCAGAGGAGAAGAATTTTACCAGAGCAGCTGAAAAACTTGCGATTGCCCAACCACCGCTCAGCCGTCAGATTCAGGATTTAGAGGAGGAGCTTGGCACAAAATTATTTGAGCGCTCACCGCACAAGGTAAAACTCACGGAAGAAGGAGAATTGTTTTTGCAGTACGCATCGCAGATTCTTGATCTGGTGAACCGTTCTGAGGAAGAAGTGAGAATCCGAAAAGAGGGCTTACAGGGAACACTTTACATTGCCTCAGTTGAGGGATGTGGTCCTCATCTTTTTGCACATTGGATTTCAGAGTTTCAGAAGATGCATCCGCATGTGCAGTATATTTTGTGGAATGGAAATACAGATGATGTAAATAATCGTGTCACGAAGGGCTTATGCGAGGTGGCGATGATCACGGCGCCATTTAACACTGAGGAGTTTCATGTTCTAGAGGTATATGAAGAACCGTGGGTGGCGATGATTCCGAAAGGTCATCCGCTTTATTCAGAGACAAATGAACCGATCAATCCGAATGAACTGCTTACATATGATCTTTTGATCCCGTCACGTGAATCGCGTCAGGGTGAGATTCATGGATGGTTTTCAGATCCGCAGAGTATGCCTATTATTCGCGGCAGAGTGGCGCATATGATGAATGCCTATGAACTCAGCAAAAATGGAGTTGGAATTGCGATTTATCCAGAGTCGATATCGTCACTTGTACGAGACCACGAGGTCTGTATTAGACAAATCAATCACCCAGATGCGAAGGCATTTTATGCGTTGATTTGGAAGAAAGACCGTACCTTGTCCCATGCGGCAGAGGCATTTATTGAGTTTATTAAGAAGAATAAGGAGGGTGTTCAATGAGATTAGAGCAGGGAAAGCTTTGCTTATGTATTAGAAAGGCAGAGCAGTCATTTAAACAACTGTTTTCACAAAAACGTGCATTTTCTGAGCATATGGAAAAATGGCAGGATGATGATCTATATGATATGTATGATCACAACCAGTTTGTGCCATTATTAGATGATCCAACAGGCAAAGAACTAGAGCAGGCAATTGCATACCAGCGCCAGCTCGGCAGAGGCTTTCTAAAGATCGATACAAGAGAAAAGTTAGATGAGGTTCTGATCAAACGTTTTTCTTTGGAAGAATGCTGCACAGAAACAATGCTTCTTAGAAATAAGAAAGAAAATATGGCAAGATGGAAGAGCAACCCTGACGTAATAATATATGACAGTGCTTCCGGTGATGTATTAGCCGATTTACTTAAAATTGATATCGAAACTTTTGCTTCAGACTACGGCGAAGATTTTATCAGAAGACGTGATGCGCGTTACGTAAAAAAGGCGATGGAGATACCGGGATTTCATTATTATGTGGCATATCTAGATGGAAAACCGGCAGGTGCCTGCTATGCATATGCGATAGATGGCTATGTGGTGATGGATGCTCTTGTTGTAAGGGAAGCATTTCGCAAGCGTTACGTGGCGACCACACTTATGAAACACATTGTATCTCAGTTTAAGGAAGAAATGTTCCTGCATGCAGATGCAGACGATACACCGAAAGAAATGTATAGAAAAATGGGATTTGAGACGGTTGATGAACTGTATGAATATTTGAAAATGTGGTAATTGTGAGTTATTATTTGCAGGATATCACGTTATGTAGTGGGTGCCGACAAAGTCATTCATCGAGGTGCCCTTGCGATAAACTTGCTTGTAATACAAAAAAAGCCGGGGGACAGGTCCCCCTGGCTTGGTTTTCAGTTCCCTTCGTCCCACCGATTTGACAAATTTTCATGCAAGCATGGAATTTGTCAAATCTAGTGTGACGTGTGAACTGATTTAGCAAATCTCAGCGCCAGCTGGCATTTTCTTTTCTGGTGTCATCAGTGCAAGATTTCCATCTGCATCCTCTGCACATAACAGCATACCTTCAGATAAAACACCTGCAAGCTTTGCCGGCTTTAAGTTTACAAGAACCATAACCTTCTTGCCAACCATTTCTTCTGGTGTGTAGTGAGCTTTGATACCGGAAACAATCTGCTTTACCTGAGATCCTATCTTTACCTGAGAGCACAGAAGCTTTTTAGACTTCTTTACTGCTTCACAGGAGATGATCTCACCTACCTGGAATTGCATTTTTGAGAAATCTTCGTATGTGATTTCTTCCTTTGGCTCGATGTCGATAACAGCCTCATCTTCTTTTTCATCTTCAGCAGTTTCTTCGGAAGCGTCCTTGACAGCAGCCTTCTTGGACTCCATAAGTGCATTAACTTCTTCCATCATCTTTTCTGCATCAACACGTGCAAAAAGAATCTGCGGCTGATCTGTTACCTTATTTCCAGATGGGTAGGTGCCCATTGTGGAAACCTGATCCATTGTGCGAAGCGGTGCATTTAAGGAATCAGCAATCTTCTTTGCAGTCTCTGGCATGAATGGCTCAAGTAAGGAAGCACCGATTAAGATGCTGTCGATCAAGTTGTACATAACGGTAGACAGACGTTCTTTCTTTGATTCATCCTTTGCCAGTACCCACGGAGCTGTCTCATCAATATACTTGTTGCAGCGCTTGAACAGAGTAAAGATATCTGTAATTGCATCAGCAACGCGAAGCTTATCCATGCGGGCTGTAACTTTAGAAGCGGTGGAGGTAACAACCTCAAATAAGGATTCATCAACAGGATCGCTTACACCATAGTTTACGGCAACACCGCCAAAATACTTATTTGTCATAGAAATGGTACGATTTACAAGATTACCGAGTGTATTTGCAAGGTCAGAGTTCATACGCTCAATCATCAGATCCCAAGAGATGACACCATCGTTTTCAAATGGCATCTCATGGAGAACAAAATAACGAACAGCATCAACACCAAAGAAATGAACAAGCTCGTCTGCATAGATTACATTTCCCTTTGACTTACTCATCTTGCCATCGCCCTGAAGTAGCCATGGATGGCCAAATACCTGCTTTGGAAGCGGCAGATCAAGAGCCATCAGCATGATCGGCCAGTAGATGGTGTGGAAACGAAGAATATCCTTTCCAATCAGATGAAGGTCAGCCGGCCAATACTTTTCAAACATCGGATCGCTGTTTCCGTCAAGATCAAAGCCAAGTCCAGTGATATAGTTGCTAAGTGCATCAATCCATACGTAAACAACATGCTTTGGATCGAAGTCTACCGGAATACCCCACTTAAAGGAGGTACGGGAAACGCACAGATCTTGAAGTCCCGGAAGAAGGAAATTGTTCATCATCTCATTCTTTCTGGATTCAGGCTGGATGAAATCTGGATGCTCATTAATATAAGAAATAAGCTTATCTGCATACTTGCTCATACGGAAGAAATAAGCTTCTTCCTTAGCTGGTGTACATGGGCGTCCGCAGTCCGGGCATTTGCCGTCAACTAACTGAGAAGCTGTGAAGAAGGATTCACACGGAGTACAGTACATACCTTCGTACTCACTCTTGTAAATATCACCCTTGTCATAAAGCTTCTTAAAGATCTTCTGAACCTGCTTTTCATGGTAGTCGTCAGTAGTACGGATAAATTTATCATAGGATGTGTTCATCAGGTCAAAGGTCTTCTTGATCTCGCCTGCCACCTCATCAACAAACTGCTTTGGTGTTTTTCCAGCCTCAGCAGCTTTCAACTCGATCTTCTGACCATGCTCATCCGTACCTGTCTGAAAGCGCACATCATAGCCCTGCATTCGCTTGAATCTGGCAATGGAATCTGCCAGCACGATCTCGTAGGTGTTTCCAATGTGCGGCTTGCCGGAAGTGTAAGCAATGGCCGTGGTGATGTAATACGGTTTCTTCATGGTGTTTTTCTCACTTTCTGCCGCAGAAGCGGTCTGTTTTTTCACAGTGATGCTATTTGTACAGCCCGAATTTACAAAGGGCTGGAAAATGCAGCACAGATATAATTTATGATACCACCAGGAACGAAAGATTGCAAGAAAAACGTGAGAAAAGCAATTGTCTGTATTGAAAAATCATGCTATACTGTGATTATAGGTTACTGTGTCGCTTTGTGTCAGGTAAAAGCAGCACAGTAAAGAATTTAGAAAAAGAGAAAGGCTGGATTGTTGTATGAATTCAGAAGATAGAAAAAGGATTAGAAAGCAGAAGCACAGAATCATGATGATGCGTTTGTGGCTGCCGGTTGTACTGGTAGTAGTCTTGGTTGCCGGATTGACAGCAGGCGGTATTGCGATGTCACTAGGTCAGACAAAGAGCGTGGCAGAGCAGGGAACAAAGGAAGCTGGAACGAAAGAAAATGAAACAAAAGAAACTTCTAATGAGCCAAAGGAAACAGGCGATGTAAATGGTGAAGCACAGACTGGTGAGCAGGTAGATGCAGACAAACAGCAGTCAGGAGAGGCGCAGACTGGAGCAGAAAGTGATAATTCTCAGGCTGGTAATGAGGATGATGACAGCAATCATGCGATAGAGCAGTCTGACTTTGATGAATTTATCACCAATCTGAATGAGGCTGTAGCACAAAACAGCAATTATTTAAAGCGTGAGAGTGAGAATCTTACAAGAACACTTGCGGAGCTGCAGACGTATGACAGAACACATCTGACAGAGGTACAGGCAAAGACATATGATGCATTGCTTGACGCGTTGAATGTTGAGATGGATGGCGAGCAGTATGACAGTGTGGCAGCGGCCACTGCTGATGTTGCACTTTGCAGTGTTGAGGGCGGTGGTGATTACTACAATTATCTGCTGCAAAAGTATAGTGGTGTAGATGGAGCCTGGGGCGATTTCCGTGAGACATTGGCAAATGAAGCAAACGGTAATTATCAGGTTATGAATGACTTAATAGGTGTTGATTCAACGCTTCAGGTAGGCGCAGCAAGCTTTACAAAGCAGGCACCTGATGATGCATACGCATATGATACAGTCAGCGCATCTTCAAGCGCGCTTAAGAAAAATCTTGTATGCAATGGCTTTGTAAATGGTTGGACTGAGTTCGGTATTATTCGAGCTTATTTAAATGATGATCGATTAGATGATAATTTAAGAAATTACCTGATTGCGTCGACGAGAATGACGTATGCACTGTATGGTGTTGCTGATATTTCAGTACATGCAGGCGGCTGGGGTGAAGCAGAGGTAACAGATCTTTGCACAACTTATTTTGGAGAAGCAGGCGGAAGCAGCTACGGTTCTAGTGTGTATCAGATGGTTTTAAAGAATCCTGGAAAATATGCAGCTGCAGCGATTGACTATTTGCAGATCACAGAGCTTGAGTCAACAATGGTTGCTAATCAGGGTGAAAACTATAGTGAAGCTAATCTGTTAGACCTTCTCTTTAATCAGGGACCGGCAAACTTTAGAGTATTAAGAAGCTGGATTGGATTATAAAAAACAAGACCAGTGTGACAGGTACGATGGCTTAAACGCCACGCGTACCTGTCACACTGGTCTTTATTTACACTACTTTTTTGTATTTACTCCTGTAGTGAACTGGAGACATGCCATAATATTTCTTGAAAAGCTTACTAAAATAGTAAACATCATCGTAGCCAACGCTGTTTGAGATGGCTTTTATACTTTGTCCGTTATCAGATTCAAGCTGAATGCGGGCGCGCTCTAAGCGCATTTTAATCAGATAGTTGATTGGAGCTTCACCAGTCTCTTCTTTGAAAATTTTTGATATGTAAGCAGAGCTTAAATACATATTCCGGGCAATCAGATCAAGTGAAATCTTTTCAGCATAATGACTGCTCAGATATTGGCGGATCTCGCTCACCACATATGTTTTATGGTGTGTCTCAAAAGTGACAGGAGAACAGCTTTGTTTTGGCGGAACAGTGATCTGACGGATGATTGTCATAAGAAGCTGTGTTAAATATGCCTTTTGCATAAAGTACTGACCGACCTGATTGCTGTAGCGCTCAGATATCATACGAAGACACAGATTTGTGATATCCTGACGGACAAGACCGTCCGTGTGAAGCACAGATGAGCCGCCAGGAAAATCAAGACAGTTTGGTTCCATTCCCTTAAAGTGGAAGTTTGAAAATGAAGTAAAGAATAAAATTGCAGGGTTATCATGCACTGTCGGCAGTGTACGGTGCGGCATGTGCGACGGTACACAGACAATATCACCGGCTGTAAGTGGAGTGGTAGTTCCATCCATCCAGATTGCCAGATCACCAGATAACACTATAAAGAGTTCAGGTGCATCATGCGTATGAGAAAAATTCGATTCTGTCACCGTGCGCTTACCGGCGAAATATAAAGTTGGATTTAAGTCAGAGTAAGTAATGTCGTACGTATCACACACAGTAAAGTAAACCTCCTTAAAAATAAAAATGCCTAGAAATGATAAAGCTTGATTTGATTATTATACATCAATTTTCAAGAAAAGTACATTTTATTTTAAAAATATTAGAGTAACATGAAAGAACGGTGTTACAGTTCACTGGACACCCATTCGCAAAACCGCACGTTCCGTGCTTCGTTGCTAACCGCAAACAAGTTTGCGCGCAACTTTGTTTTGTTCATGAATGGGCGTCCACTTCGTCCTGCTGATCTGTCAAATTTCTATGCAAGCATGAAATTTGTCCAGATCTAGCATGACGCGTGAACTGTAAAAACTACAAAAAGGAGGAGAGAAATATGGGATACATACGCTGGTTTTTATCTTTTTTAAAAAAATACCGCGTAAGAATGATCGTAGGCTTGATCTTAGTGTTTATCACATCACTGCTTGTTTTGATCAACCCACAGATTTCTGGTATGATTGTGGATGAAGTTATTGAGGGGCAGCATTATGAAAAGCTTGGCATTTTGCTGCTTATTATGATTGGAGTGACGCTTGTTCGATCGCTGCTGCGCTTCATATTTTTAATGTGTTTTGAGTCATCCAGTCAGGGACTTGTCTACGATATGAGGGAAGAAGCATATCGTAAGCTGATGAAGGAAGATTTTAACTTCTTCAACAAAAACCGCACAGGAGATCTTATGTCCAGACAGACCGGAGATATGGATGCAGTGCGTCACATGGTTTCTCATGTTATTTATTTTAGCTTTGAGAATATCCTTGTATTTTTGATGGCACTTGTGATGATCTTTTCTGTTAATGTTAAAATGGCACTTTGTATGTTGATTGTACTTCCGTTTACATTGGCAGTGACACTGAGCCAGAGACGTCATATTAAGCCGGCCTTTGACAGGGTGCGTGACTGTTTCTCTAGTTTGAATGCATTTGCACAGGAGACAATCGCAGGAAACCGTGTTGTAAAGGCATTTGCAAAGGAAGATTATGAGCTTGAAAAGTTCGACCGCGAGAATGATGGATATCGTGATGCACAGTTAAATGCCGCATCGATCTGGATGAAATATATTCCGATGTTTGAGATTCTTTCTCAGTGTCTGACTATTATCCTTATGATCATGGGTGGTTTTATGGTAATTGACGGAGAGATGACTATAGGAAACATGGTAACTGTTAACGGTTATTTATGGATGCTTAACAGTCCGCTTCGTCAGGCAGGATGGATCATCAATGATTTGCAGCGCTTTCTTACCGCAATTGAAAAAATCTATAAGGTTTATACAACTGAGCCAGATATCAAGCAGCCAGAGCATGTTGTAGAAAAAAGAAAGCTAAAGGGCAGTGTTACCTTTGATCATGTAAATTATTATACAAATGATGATACTGTGTTAAAGGATATCAGCTTTCATGTAGAGCCAGGCCAGACCGTTGGTATAATCGGTGCGACTGGTTCTGGAAAGTCATCACTTATCAATTTGATTTGCCGTTTTTATGATGTTAATCAGGGACGCGTGCTTGTTGATGATATTGATGTTAGAAATTTGAATCTCCAGACGCTTCGCGGAAATATCGGAATTGCGATGCAGGATGTCTTTTTGTTCTCAGATACAATTGAGGGAAATATCGCTTATGGAAATCCAGACTGTACGTTTGAGCAGGTGCAGGCAGCTGCAAAGATTGCAAATGCTGACGAATTTATCAGGGAGATGCCAGAAGGATATGATACAATTATTGGTGAGCGCGGCGTTGGTCTGTCAGGCGGACAGAAACAGCGAATTTCGCTTGCACGCGCAATTTTAAAGGATCCGTCAATAATTATTCTTGATGATACAACCTCTGCAATTGATATGGAAACGGAGAGCATGATTCAGAATGAATTAAAGAAAATCTCGGATGAGCGCACTGTATTTATCATTGCTCATCGTATATCTTCTATTATACATGCAGATCAGATTCTTGTACTTGATAATGGCCGCCTTGTCGAGAGAGGAACACATGAACAGCTGCTTGCTAAAAAGGGCTATTATTCAACTGTATTTCATCATCAATATGGTGAGTTTGACCGCTTTAAGAAGGTTCGCGCAGAAAAGGGAAGGGGTGAGGCATAATGGCACGAAATAAATATGACGTGGATGAGACACTCGAAACTAAATTTGACATGAAGCAGATTAAGCGATTATTTAGTTATGTAGGCCATTATAGAAAAAAGCTGATTATGACAATAATGCTGATGCTGTTTTCATCTGCACTTGGCATGGTTATTCCTGTGCTTATGCAGCGCGTAATGGATATTTACATTCCAAATCATGACAAAAAGGGAATTCTTTTGATGGCGGCACTTGCAGCTTTGATAATTCTGGCAACAGCTTATATTCTTCGCATAAAGATTAAGTGGACATCTCAGATTGGTCAGGGCATAATTCATGAGTTAAGAAGAGAATTGTTTATTCATCTAGAGGAGCTGCCGTTTTCTTATTATGACAGCCGTCCACATGGAAAGATTCAGGTGCGTATTGTCAACTATGTAAACAACATAAGTGATCTTCTGTCAAATGGTATTGTAAATACAATAACAGACTGCTGCTCACTGTTTTTTATCTTAGGTTTTATGTTTTATTATAGCGTACCGCTTACTTTAATTTGTATGTGCGGTCTTCCTATTCTTCTTGCAATCGTGCTTTTTGTAAAGAAAAAGCAGCGCCGCGGATGGCAGCTTGCAAGCAATAAGCAGTCAAATTTGAATGCCTATATTGCAGAGAGCATCAATGGTGTGCGTGTTACACAGGCATTTGTAAGAGAAGATAAGAATCTTGGCATATTCAATAATTTAAGCGGAAGCTATCGAAAGGCATGGATGAGCGTTATCAAGTATAACTTTATGATTGGACCGACTGTTCAGTTTATATCAATCCTTGCGACGGCAGCTGTATATTGGGTTGGTATTCACTGGATTATGGGCGGAAATGATATAATTAGTGTCGGTGCTCTGACGGCACTTACAATTTATATCAGCCAGTTCTGGAATCCGATCAATACGCTGGCTTCCTTTTATAATTCACTCTTGACAGCAATCTCATATCTGGAGCGTATTTTTGAGACTATTGATGAGCCAGTTAATGTAAAGGACGCTCCTGGCGCCGTGGAAATGCCGCCGATTAAGGGTGAGGTAGAGTTTTCTCATGTTGTATTTTCTTATGAGCCAGGTGTACGTATCTTAAATGATGTAAATTTTAAGGCAAACGTAGGAGACAGTTTTGCAATCGTAGGTCCGACAGGAGCAGGAAAATCAACAATTGTAAATCTGATCAGCCGCTTCTACAATATCGATTCTGGAAAGATTTTAATTGATGGAATTGATATTAACAGTGTGACGATCAAATCACTGAGAAAACAGATGGGCGTTATGATGCAGGACAGCTTTATTTTCTCGGGAACAATAATGGATAACATCCGCTATGGAAACAGGGAAGCAAGCGATGAAGATGTAATCAGAGCAGCGAAGACAGTTTGTGCGCATGACTTTATTATGAGTATGGAAAATGGCTACCAGACTCAGGTAAATGAGCGCGGAAGCCGTCTGTCGGCAGGACAAAGACAGCTTATTTCCTTCGCGAGAGCGCTGCTTGCCGATCCTAAGATTTTGATTCTCGATGAGGCAACATCGAGCATAGATACAGAGACAGAGTTACTTTTACAGCAGGGTCTTCAGGAATTATTAAAGGGCAGAACTTCCTTTATCATTGCCCATCGTCTGTCAACTATTAAAAGCTCAAGCTGTATCATGTATATTGACCAGGGAAATATCTTGGAGAAGGGTACGCATGATGAGCTGATGGCAAAGGATGGCTATTATAAGGAATTGTATATGAGTCAATATGCGTTTTTGGAAAAAATGTGATATCATACTTTGGTATGATTTACATTAGAAGTTCTCTATAATGAAAAGTACAGTAAAAACAAAAAATAACTAGTACTAGTTAATTTGATTGGAGGATTTCTTTATGAAGATGAGAAGAACGTTAGCAGCGATGATGAGTGGTATCCTTGCGATGAGCCCGGCAGGTGTAATCTTTGCAGACGAGGCAGCACAGACACCTGTAACTTATGGAGATATGATTTCATTTTCTCTTACACAGGATGGAGAAACGCTGAGTGCTGATATCACAGCTGTTTATAATGAAAGTGGAGACAGCTCTTTTTCTGTATCAGTGACTCTCCCAGCATCAATGATGGGCACAGAAGAACCTGTTGTTTATGGTTTTGATGATGTGCTTCGTGTATGTGGTGAGGATGTTTATTTAAATGTAGAAGAGATTGTAAACATATATAGTGAGCTTACAGCAGATGACAGTATGACTGAGCTGCTTTCTATGGTAGGAATTACAGAGTCTTGGATTGAAATACCTGCTCCGACAGCATCAGATGATGGTCAGCTTGATACAATTTTGACAGCAATTACTGATAATCTGGCAGATTTAGAGACTGTTGAAACTGATACTGGTGTCCAGATCGCAATCAACAATGATACTCTTCTTACAATCGCTCAGAGTATTGATGAGGCAATGGCATCTGTAGAAGGAACAGATGGTGAATCCGCAGAAGAAGACATAGAAGGACTTGAATTTGTTTCTGATTACATACTGGCAGCAGCAGAGGGATTTAGAGAAGCTGATCCTGAGCTTTCAGAGGAAGATAGTGTTGCACTTGTTTCTGAACTGGTAGATGCGTTACTTGCTGGTGTTGAGGAAGAGTTTTCTATGGGATCAGATGAGTCTTCTGATATTTCATTTGCTGAGCTTCTTTCATCAGCATTAGAGTATGCTGCTTTTGAGGGTACACTTTCTATTGATTCCGCAGATGGCGTATCTGCAGTACTGCTTGATCTTTCAGCAACAGCAGAAGGTGAGGATGCAATTGGTGTTCAGCTTGGTATTGCTTCCATTACTGATGGAGAATTTGCTGAGTTTACATCACCTGAAAGCTTTGTATCACTTCGCGATGTTGTGAAAAATGTTGCTTCGCTGTACTACACCAGCATTGCATCTTATGAGGAGCCTTCCGAGGAAATTTCTACTGAGCTTGCAGAGTAATTACGCTGGTTTCCCATATTTGACACACACCCAGGAGGCTGATTCGCGAAAGTGGATCAGCCTTTTTGTCATTTTTAATACTTTAGGATGATTTACTTTTTTTATAAAAACGATATAATTTAAATTAAAGTTGGCTATAAAAACCGTAACTATTAACTAAAAAGAGAGGAGGATTCTGTGGATAGATATGTGATTATAAAAAAGACAATAAAAACTAAATTTGATGAGTTTATGGATCATGGACGCATTTTGTATTTTGGTGCACCATGTGGATTTGGAAAAACCACGGTGGCTTTTGAACTTCTGCGCGGAAAAAAATTTGAACTGATAAGTGGCTTGGAGTCAGAAGGAATGCTGCCAGAGATCAAATTAAATTGCGATATTGTGATGATTGATGATCTTCAGCAATTTCAGGAGAATGAGGATCTACAAAAATTAAATGAATTAATTCGTGATAATCCGCAGAAAAAATTTGTGCTGCTGTCGCGTGGTTCTGTGCCAGGTGTGCTTAGGGCGTTTCAGTATACTGGTGATATGATTGTTATTGACGCGAGAGATCTTTTGTTTGACAGAGATGATATTAGACAATTGTTTTTGGGATATAATATTAAGCTGACAGACAGTGAAATTAATGAAATCCTTAAAGAGTCAATTGGACATCCTTTAGGCATTGTTGTTACACTTCAATGTATGAATCGTGCGGATAGTCAGCGTGCATTTGATTCGGATATTGTAAAGGAAGCGTATCATGAGGTGTTTCTTTACTTTGAAGCGGCAATTTATCAGCGCTTTGATTTGCCAATACGCCGTCTTCTGCTTGAATTGGCGTCGTTTGATAATTTTGATTATGAGCTAGCGAGAATGGTCAGCGGTGATCCGAATACGGGCGAACTGTTAGACTGGATTCAGAAAAATACAACAATGCTTCTTTATGATGGGATTCGTCAATTTCGTTTCTGGCCGCAATTTCGTGATTTTCTTTTATGGGAGCTTGAGCGCAAATATAGTTCGCAAAAGAAAAACGCGGTGCTTGTGAGAGGCGGCATGTATTATGAGTTAAATGGAGATTATGAAAAGGCGCTTGATTGCTATAGCAGAGGAAAAGATCACTCAAAGGTGTCGGAAATTCTGATTCGAAACGGAGAGAGCCATCCTGGAATGGGACATTACAGTGAGATGGAGAAATATTATCGCAGTTTGCCGGAGTCAGAAATTTTAGAATCACCGTCACTGATGCAGGGAATGAGTATGCTTTGCGCGCTTAGCACAGATTATGAAAATTCGGAGCGCTGGTACCATGAGCTGGAACAATTTGCAGCAAAGTGTAAGAAGCAGGATGCTGTGCTTCGCCAGATCAAAAGTCGAATTGCATGGCTGGATATTTCACTTCCTCAGAGAAAAACTGACAAATTGATTCAGATTATTCCATCTGTATTTAGATTGATTACTAATAGGGAAGTGAAACTTCCACCATTTTCCGTGACGAGTACGCTACCAAGCATTATGAATGGCGGCAAGGATTTTTCACCGTGGAGCAAAAAGGATGATCTTCTTTATAGGACAATACGCATTCCAGTAGAGACTGTTTTGGGGAAGGACGGAGTAAGTCTGGCAGACTGTGCAATTGCAGAGAGTAAATTTGAAAAGGGTGAGGATATTTCAGGGCGTATTCTTTTGCTTGTTTCTCAGCTTGGAGAGGTACAAAAAAAGGGAACGCCGGATATTGAGTTTGCAATGGTTGGTTTGCTGGCGCGCAGCCAGATTGCATTAGGACGTGCAGAGGATGCGCTTCGGACAGTACAAATGATTCGGGAGCGTTTTGCGGAAAATGGTCATACGCGTTTCTTCCATAATATAGATGCAGCAATCTGCCGCATTTGGCTTCATATGGATGATCTTGAGCGTGTGCAGGTTTGGTATCGGGAGCAGGCACCGAAGGATCCGCTTCATTTAAATGTTTTAAAGCGTTATCAATATCTTACACAGGCGATGGCAGAGCTTGCACTTGGAATGCCAGATGCAGTACTTTTGACACTCGCACCATTGGAGTCATATTGTAAGGATTGTTCAAGATATATAGATGGGATTCATATTAATGTGCTAGAGGCGATTGCACTGTACAGAAAAAAGGATTCTCTTTGGAAGGAAAAATTAAATTCAGCGCTTGATGTGGCGCAGGAGTTTGGTTTTATACGAACTATAAGTGTATACGGTGCAGCAGTGCTTTCACTACTTGAACAGACAGAGTATAAAAATGATGATGAATGGTTTGCGCGACTGATAAAGGATGTAAGAGTAGAGGCATCATTTTATCCTGATTTTTTGCAGCCGCATCTGTCAATGGAAAATGAACTGACGGCAACAGAGCTTCAGATTCTTCGTCTTATCTGTGCAGACAAAAGCAATGCACAGATTGGGCAAATTATGGATATAAAGCTTCCAACTGTTAAAACACATGTGAGCCATATTTTGACAAAGCTTGATGTAAGCCGAAGAAGCGAAGCAAAGACGGCTGCAAAACGGTTATGGCTGATTCCAGATGATAAAAATTAGTGCCAGCGCTCGACATAATTTCGTTTTAAAATAAGAAATTCCTCAAGCTGTTTTAAAATATAGAAGAGAACAGCCCGGCTTTCAAACTCCTCACGTTTTGTGGGGAGTTTTTCATTTTTCATGGAAAGAATCAATTCATGAAGTGTATCAAGAAGTGATTTCACATCATTTGTTTTGGCATATTCCTGGCTGATCCTTTCGAAAAAATCAGCTATGATTGGAGCCTGGTCTGGAAGATATGCAATCATCTGAATGCTGTTATATATTTGACGAAGCACCTGACTTTGAAATTCGCGCATTTGTACATAGTCAAGTTCGGCGCAGGACGGTGTGCCAAGTGTGTTATCCATGTTTGTGAGTGCAAAATTTTTTGCAGTACTTAGCTGTTTGTCAAGCAAAAGAAAGCAGGAACCATCGTAGTTTGTACGATCTAGTGTTCTGATGCGCTCTGCCATTCTTTTAATAATGGCACGAATGGACTCATCTGCTTCTGCCATTTTATTTTTCCATTCATTTTCCTTTGGACGAAGACTAAGATTAAGAAGGACTCCGATTCCGGCACCAATTACAAACAGACTGATCTCGTTTGTAATCATTGGAATATTCATTGTTTTTTCAGCTAAAAAATGTGTAATGAGAACAGAATCCATGGCGATTGCTGATGACCATTTCATAGTGAGGCAAAGTGTTGTGAATATTAACAGATAGATGCCAAAAGCTGCTGTTGTATAGCCGAAAAAATTATAACATAAAAAGGAAACTAACAGTGCACAGCAAAAGGCTTCGCCTCTTGCAAGTGCAGTCTGTATGGTTTCCTTTTTTGTATTTTGAATACTTAAAATTGTGATAATGCCAGCTGTAGCGCTGTACTTTAAGTTAAGACAGGAGGCAAAAAGAATGGCTAAAATTGCGCCGGCAGTGATTTTAACTGATTTTAAAATGAGTGCATTATAATCTTGCTTTATAATTTGCTTCATAATTGCCTCCCTAAAATTTTAATTTTTTTCTTTTACTATTTTTGCAGCAATCAGGCAAAGTGCGATTGTAATAAGCATATCAGGCAGTGTATTTCCGCACACGATGTCTATACGCATAAGAATACGGTACAGGATAAAGCCAATCAGCCAGATAAACAGATTGCGCCACTTAAACAGTTCATCAGAAGATTTTCTCTTTAAAATGTAGAAATCTGCAATCTGAATAGCGATCATCGGAGCAAAAACAGATCCGATCAGATAGAGAAAATTAGTGATATCATCCATCGGGTATACAATAGCCGCGATGGTTCCGATAATAGTTACGGCAACAGCTACATAATTTCCCTTTATTCCAGATACAATAGATTCACTTGAAATACCTGCTGAGTAGGCATCAAGAAATGTTGTTGTTACAGTAGAAAATACAACGATCAGAAGACCAGCAGCGCCAAGTCCGGCTTTTACCATAATCTGAGCAATGTCGCTCTCGCCAGTAAAAATAGAAGCACCCATACCGATCAGATACATAAAGCAGCTTACGATACCATATACAATCGCGCTGACAGCAGTTGCTTTAACTGGCTGTTTTGCTTCGCGTGTGTAGTCACTGATAAGCGGAAGCCATGAAAGAGGCATTGCGACAGCAAGCTCTACAGCAGCGCCAAATGACATTGCTTCATCTTGAACTACAGAGGCAGATCCGTTAAAGAAAATTACTTTTGCTAAAATAAGTGTCAGAATAAAGAGGGCAGCCATTGCGACTGTATTGAATTTTCCAAGATTGGTGATTCCAATCAGGATCCAGACAATAATTAAAACACCAATCAAAAGACACCAGATCCATTGACCAGCTTGGAAAATTCCCTGTGCAGCCAGTGCACCGTCATAAATCATAATTGCAGTCCATCCGGCAAGCTGAAGTACATTTAAAATTGCGAATAGCTGACCACCATGAATGCCGAAACTGTCTTTTACTGTTTCCATTGCACTTTTTCTAAGTGTTCCGCCAATAACGCCTGATAAAAATAATAAAATACATCCAATTACATGACCAATTAAAATTGCAGCGAGACCCTTTGCCATGCCAAGAGGAGCGAAGTAGGTACCTGTCAGAATTTCTGCAATCGAAACACCGGCACCAAACCAGATTAAACCATTTTCAAACAGAGAAGTTTTCTTTTCCATAATTAGATGTCAGCCTCCTTTGTGTAAATATTATCGATTGCAAAGCCGTGATCCATAGGACCGCTTCCTTTTCCAAGGTCAAGCATTGCAGATAATGCGCCAGAGATATAGTCCTTTGCGCGGCATACAGATGTCTCGAGATCAAATCCCTTTGCAAGATTTGATGCGATTGCGGAGGACAATGTGCATCCAGTGCCATGTGTATTAGGATTTTTAATACGCTTTCCGTAAAACCAGCGATAAGTATTGTTTACATATAAAAGATCGTTGGCATCATTTATGGTGTGCCCACCCTTGCATAATACTGCGCAGTTGTATGTTTCTGAAATCATCTTTGCTGCATCAATCATTTCCTCGGCATTAGAGATAGTTCGTCCAGTCAGAACCTCGGCCTCTGGAATATTTGGCGTAAGCACATCAGCAAGTGAAAATAATTCCTGCTTTAGCGTATCAATGGCATCGTCGCTGATAAGCTTTGCGCCGCTTGTAGCCACCATAACAGGATCTACAACAATGTTTTTGGCATTGTATTGGCGAAGCTTTGATGCAATTATGCGGATCAGATCACTTTCTGAAACCATGCCAATTTTTACAGCATCTGGATAAATGTCAGTAAAAACTGCGTCAAGCTCTTCTCCTAAAAATTTAGAATCTGCATTTAAAATAGAAGTCACGCCGGTTGTATTTTGTGCAGTCAAAGCAGTGATGGCGCTCATAGCGTATACGCCATTTGCCATCATTGTTTTGATATCTGCCTGAATGCCGGCGCCTCCGCAGGAGTCACTTCCTGCGATCGTTAATGCTGTTTTCATAATAAAATTCTCCTTTTCATTAACGTTTTGTAGTGCGATCTGAGGTGGTGCCCCCAACAGACCGCATAATGGTGTTAATCGATTATTTTTTTAACTGCCATTTTAAGGTTCGCAGCTGCATCCTTTATATTTTTTTGACTATAAATGGCACTGATAACGGCAATTCCGCAAATGCCGCTGCCAGATAATTCTGCCACATTGTCTTTTGTAATGCCGCCGATTGCAATGACGGGAATGGAGACTGCCTGACAGATAGCTTTTAATGTCTCATAGGAAACCTCTGTTGCATCATCCTTGGAACTGGTAGGAAAAACAGCGCCAACACCAAGATAATCAGCTCCGCGTTTTTCTGCCAGAACTGCCTGTTCAACAGTCTGCGCTGACACGCCGATAATTTTGTCAGGACCAAGCTTGGCACGCACATCGCCAGCTTCCATATCGCTTTGTCCGACATGCACGCCGTCAGCATCCATTTCAAGTGCTATATCAACGTTGTCATTAATCACAAAAGGAACATTGTATGATTTGCAAAGCATCTTTAAATCTTTTGCTTCCTCAAGAAAATGAGCCTGGTCTAAATGCTTTTCGCGAAGCTGTACAAATGTAACGCCGCCGTCAAGACTTTCCTTAACGACATCGTGAAGAGTTCGCTCGCCAAGCCAGTAGCGATCAGTGACAGCATATAAAAGAAGGTCTTTATCAGCGCACTTCATATTTAGCTCCCTTCTCTAATGAATCACCGTCCATGTTGTAAATAGCATCAATAATGCGGTTTCTGTAAGTTGAGTTGCCATCGCCGTCTTTCATGTGGCTGTAGCCGATCTCACCTGCAAGACCCATTGCGCAGACAGCAGCAGCAGCGGCGTCAAGCTGATTAGATGGATTAGCAGCGACAAAGGCGGTCATAAGACCAGAAAGCTGACAGCCAGTTCCAGTAATCTGTCCCATCTCTGGACGGCCATTTCTAATCACGTAGCAGCGTGTACCATCGCTGACAAGATCAATAGCACCGGTAACAGCGATAATTGCTTTGCTTTGCGCAGCGAATTTTTTAACAAATAGAATAGCCTCATCCAAGGTATCATCTGTGACTTTATCAGTAACATCAGCGTCAACACCCTTTGTTGTGCCATTTCCATTGGCAAGTGTCTTGATTTCGGAGATGTTTCCGCGGATTACAGTCAGCTGCAATTGTTCCATAAGACCAACGGCAGTATTTGTGCGAAGTGCAGAAGCACCGGCACCTACTGGATCTAAAAGGATAGGATGACCAAGTTCGTTTGCTCTTTTTCCAGCTAGATACATTGCTTCAATGCTGGATTTATGCAGCGTACCAATGTTGATGTTTAAGCTGCTGCATATGGAGGTAATGTCCGTAACATCATCTGGTTCATCGGACATGATTGGGCTTGCACCGCATGCTAAAATGATATTGGCTACATCATTGACAGTCACATAGTTTGTGATGTTGTGTACAAGCGGTACTGATTTTCTTACGTTGTCGAAACATTCTTTCAGCATATTCTCGCTCCTTTTTATAAGGAATAGCAGAAAAAATTCCACTATACCAAAAATGCGGATATGCCTGTAAAAGACATATCCGCATGTTTTTTTTGTACAAGAAAAACACGTATAGTATATCCCTACGTTGGCATTATCCAAATCAGGTTATGGGTCAAGACGCATTTCGTCTACTCTCAGCCTGCAAAATGGCAAGCTCCCCGTTACGGGTTTCATTATATTCTTGTATTGCAAAAAATGCAAGTGTAAATTTTTGAATTGTAATTATCTAGTTACAATTTCAACAGGAACATTTAAGATCTTTGCTACCTTCAAGATGGTATCAATATGTCTTCCAGTTGCTGCTGCCATATGATGAGTTGGGCCAGCTTCGCTCCAACGATTTACAAATTCTCTTGCACCGCAGGTGAAGCGTGTTCTCATGTTAGTATCACCAAAGGAAAGGATCGGTCCGTCCTCGTTTACACCTTCTGCTACAACAAACTTGAAGTGACCATCAGCATCTTGTGTGATTGCCAGGTAGGTAACAGGACCAGTATGTGGATAGAACTGTGTCAGATAGCCGCCGCCTGTCTTTCCGTGGAATACCTTAACGATCTTCATGGTTGGCTTCTTTGCAGAGATATCAGCATCGCCGCTTCCAGAGTGACCAATGATACAGATGTCATCGTTAAAGTCGATGGAGTACATTTCAGAAAGCTGTCCTGTTCCAGAAATTGTTTTTAAGATACTCATTGCCATGGCAACCTTCATGTCACCCTCTACGGCACATGCAGTTCCCTGCTTGATTAACATAGAGAATGCAGGAATAAGCATACTGTCAAGAACACCGGCCTTTCCCTGTGCAAATCCGTCATAGTGAGATGCGATCAGTCCAAGGTGCTCATCCTTAACCCACTTCTCAAAAGCAACAACATATTTTGCCATATCCCAAACCTTCTCGATGGTGCCGCCGCCCTCAATCTCGAAGGTATCCAGAATATCCTGAGCCTTTGCGCGGATCGCATCCTCGTCAGTAATATCATCTGCGATAGCCCACATTTTTTCCCAGTCGAACTGCTTTGTGTATAAGAACATTCTGTTATACAGATTTGTCTCATCAATGTAAAGATCCATCATACCAGGATATGGTCTTCCAATCTGTGCAATGTTTGTGTCACGGAATCTTCTTCTTACCTGAGCTGCTTTACACCAGTCTTCGATTTCTGCCTGAACACCAGGATCACCGCCCTCAACAACACCAGTGATAACAGCATGTCGTTTTCCAGCTCTTTCAAGGTCTGCAACTGCCTCACCTACAGCGCCGCATGCATAGCCTTCACCGAGCCAGGATGCGATATCGGTATGCTCATAATCTAATGCCTTTAACTTCTGAACATTTACTAAAACAACCGGAACATCAAGATCACGGATTGCCGGAAGCATGTTGTAGGAGGTAGCGTAGGTCAGCATCTGGAGAAATACCAGATCAACATCTGCTGCACGGAACTTATCTCCGGCTTCCATAGCCTGCTCCTTTGTGGTAACCATTCCGCCGTCAATAACCTCTACGGTATCTGGAAGAGTTTTTTTGAATGCTGCATACTGTGACTCGAACTCCGGTACTAATGATGGGAACTGCGGAAGGTATGCGCCTAATGCGATAGAAAATACACCGACTCTTGCTTTTGTGTTTACTAACATAATGAAACCTCCATTCATTTATTTTTATTATTTGGCCTGCCGATTTTTGCCAGTCTCAAATTGCAGCATTATTATACAAAAGTCATGTGCAAAAAACAATCACTTTTGGCACATTTATCACCTTATTCCGACCCTTTTATAAGAATGATTTCTTCTAATTTTCAGCGGTTGACAAGGGCACTTAACAAATGCTAGAATAACGTTGAAATGTAAGGGAAAGCAATAGATAAGGAAAGTGATTTATGAGAGATTTGTACGATATTCACTGCCATATTCTGCCAGGGGTGGACGATGGAGCGAAGGATATGGACATGGCCCTTTCAATGATTGAAAAGGAAATAGACGCTGGTGTTGAGACAATTATTTTGACACCGCATTTTCGAAAAGAAATGTTTGAACCTGATATGGAGGATATTTGGAGCGCGTATGATACGCTTGTTGATGAAACAAGAAATAGGAATATCCGTCTGTATTTGGGATGTGAGTTTCATGCCAATATGGAGATGGTGGAGACATTAGACAGAGATTTTCGTCCAACACTTGCAGATTCACGCTATGTACTTACTGAGTTTTCAAGCAGCAGTACAAGAGCTTTTATAAAAGAGAGAGCGGATGCTCTTTTGACAGCAGGCTATTATCCGATTATTGCCCATATTGAGCGTTATCGTGCGCTGAGAAAAGATTTTGATTTTATCGCAGATCTTATCGAAATGGGGTGCGAGATGCAGGTCAATGCAGATGCTGTGATTGGAAGAAATGGACTTGGTGCACAGCGTTTTTGTAAAAAGCTAATGCAGGAGGATATGCTTCATTATGTTGCAAGCGATGCCCACAATTTGAGGGGACGTGCCTCTCATATGGAGGAGTGCTGTGAATATTTAAAGAAGCATATGGGGCGACTTTACACAAGTCGTATTATGAGAGATAATCCAAGTAAAATTGTTGAAACTTAATTATTTGTAGGAAGCAACGAAAATATGTTGAAATTTTATAAATGATAGAGTAGAATACAAAATGAAAATGGAAACTATAGTTACATAAATAGATTGGAGAGAGCATGACAATAAAAGAGTGCTATGAGGCAATGGGTGGAGATTATGAAGACGTTCTCAAGCGCCTCATGAACGAAGCAAGAATACAAAAATTTGCATTAATGTTTAAGAAGGATCCAAGCATGAGTCAGTTAACACAGGCGATGGATGCAGGTGACGTTGAGACTGCATTTCGTGCGGCACATACACTTAAAGGAATTTGTGCAAACCTGGGTTTTAAGTCGTTGTTTGAAGTAAGCTATGATATCACAGAGGCTTTAAGAGCGGGTGATATGGAGCAGGCAAAGGTTATGTGGCCAGGTGTGCAGGCATGCTATGCACGCGTGGAGAATGCATTAAATCAGCTGGAACAGTGAAAAGCTGATGAATTTGCAGAAATTACAAAATAAGGATAATCAGAAAGGAATCAGAGGATGATATGTCCAAAATGTGGTGCGAAGCTTGAGGAAGGAACCAGAGTATGCCCGATTTGTGGCAAGAGTCTGGTGGCTACTAGCGTAGGCACTGTTTTTAAGCGCAGAGATTTACAGGAGTATGATGAGCTGTCATCAGATGAGTACGATGATAGTGATTATCAGGATGATGGTTCTTACGAGGAGGAACAGTATGATGATACTTATCAGGATGATGAGTACGATGATGGTTCTTACGAGGAAGAACAGTATGATGATGGATATGAGGCGGAAAGTGGTCCGTATGATAATGAAAATAATGCAGCCTATTTTTCAGACCAATCAGATGAGAAGCCGGTAAAGAAAAAGTCGATTGCAAATAAAATCCTTGGAGGAATGATTTTAATTTGTCTTGCTGGTATTGTGGTTGTGGGCATTGCGACAGCAAAGATGCTTACTGCAACAAAGCAGGATAAAAAGAAGCTTCCACAGACAATTGTTCAGACAACTGAGGAGCAGACAAGCACTGCGCAGGAGACAAAAGAGGAAGAGACTTCTACAGAGGAAGAGACAAGTACAGAAAAGGAAACTTCTTCTGAGGTAGAAACAAGTACTGAGGCAGAAACAACAGAAGAAAAAACGACTGAGGAAAAAACAAAGGCAACTACTGCAGAGGAGACAACGACAACTACAACAGCAGTACAAACACAGCCAACTACGTCACCGGCACCGACGCAGCCAAAGCCACAGCCAACGCAGCCAAAGCCGCAGCCGACACAGCCAAAGCCGCAGCCGACGCAGCCAAAGCCGCAGCCGACGCAGCCAAAGCCGCAGCCGACGCAGCCGACACAGCCAAAGCCGGCACCAACGCAGCCAACAGAGCCAAAGCCGGCACCAACGCAGCCAACAGAGCCAGATACACCAGCGCAGCCAGATACAGTGCCGACAGAGCCAGATACACCGGCTCAGCCAGATACACCGGCCCAGCCAGATACAGTGCCGACAGAGCCAGATACACCGGCCCAGCCAGATACACCAGCTCAGCCAGATACACCGGCTCAGCCAGATACACCAGCAGCTGATGTGCAGGAAGCACCGGCAGCAGAGATTGCAGAGACAATCGAATAAATTTTTCGGATTGTAACAGAGAGGAATATAGAATGATTTTTGATACTCATGCGCATTATGATGATGATGCATTTGATGAGGATCGCGATACATTGCTGGGGGAGATTTTCTCCTCCGGCATTTGTTGTATCACGGACGTTGGTGCGTCTGTGAAATCCTCAAAAAGTGCGGTTGCACTTTCAAAAAAGTGGCCGCAGATATATGCTGCCGTTGGTGTTCATCCAGACAGCACAGCTGATATGACAGAGGAAGATATTGAAACGCTGCGAAGCCTTGCACAGGAAAAAAAGGTAGTGGCAATTGGTGAGATCGGACTTGATTATTATTGGGACAACTCACCGAGAGAAGTTCAGAAGAAATGGTTTGAACGCCAGCTTGCACTTGCAAGAGAGGTTGATCTGCCGGTTATTATACACAGCAGAGAAGCAGCAAAGGACACTATGGATATAATGAGGGAGGCTGCTAAGGCAGGAAATACTGGCGTAATTCATTGCTATTCTTATGCAGCGCCTATGGCAAAGGAGTATATTTCAATGGGATTTTTCATTGGAATAGGAGGCGTGCTTACCTTTAAAAATGCCAGGGTAATTAAAGAGGTGGCATCAGAAATTCCGCTTTCTTCGATTGTACTTGAGACAGACAGTCCATATCTGGCACCTGTGCCGTATCGCGGAAAACGTAATAATTCAATGTATTTAAAAGAAGTAGTAAAGCAACTGGCACAGATCAAGCAGGTGTCTGAGGAAACTGTTATTACGACAACGCTTGCAAATGCCAAAAGACTGTACCGATTGGAGGAAAACTGTGGCTGAATTAGGAAATCCAAAGAATACAATAGAGGTATTACAGAAATACCAGTTTCATTTTGCAAAGAAATTTGGTCAGAACTTTCTGATTGATACGCATGTGCTTGATAAGATTGTGCGTGCAGCAGAGATCACACCAGAGGATTATGTACTTGAGATTGGACCGGGAATTGGAACACTGACCCAATATCTGTGCGAATCTGCAAAACATGTATTTGCAGTTGAAATCGATGACAATCTGATTCCAATTTTACAGGACACGCTGTCTGCATATGATAATGTTACGGTTATTCATAATGATGTTCTTAAGCTTGATATTAACAAGCTCGTGGAAGAAAAGTGTGAGGGAAAACGCATCAAGGTAGTTGCAAATCTTCCGTATTATATTACTACACCAATTTTAATGGGATTATTTGAGAGTCATGTACCTATGGAGAGTGTGACTGTTATGGTACAAAAGGAGGTCGCACAGCGTATGCAGGCACTTCCTGGCGGAAAGGATTATGGTGCATTGTCTCTTGCTGTACAGTTTTATGCAGAACCATATATCGTGGCAAATGTTCCGCCAAACTGTTTTATGCCAAGACCAAATGTCGGAAGCGCTGTTATCCGTCTGACAAGTCATAAAAAACCAGTGGCAGTAAAAAATGAAAAGCTGATGTTTGACATTATACGAGCATCCTTTAATCAGAGAAGAAAAACACTAGTAAATGGCCTATATAACGTAGGCGGTTTAAACAAATCAAAGGAAGAGCTTGCAGCTGTGCTTGAAAGCATTGGTTTAGCAGCAAACGTGCGTGGAGAAACGCTGACACTTGAGCAGTTTGCAGCACTTTCTGATGCATTGTCAAAAAGCGCGAATTAAATTGTTCTAAACGATGCCTTTCTTTCATATGTACTTATTTAGAATACATATAAGGAAAGGAAGGTATCAATATGGCACAGTATCAGCGCTTCCTCTCATATCTTTTTGAGTATGAGGGTGATCAAAAAAAGGAAAACTGCGGGTTTGCAAAGATAGAAATCAGAGGAGATGTACAGCGTATTTTCCTGTCTGTAAAAAATAATGAGCAGGCTGAAATTTTGCATGTATTTGGCTTTTATCATACAAAGGATGGCTGCGATTGTGTGCCGCTTGGCCGTATGGTTGTAAAAAATGGAAAAGGACAGCTCCAGTACATCAATAACGGCGTTTATCTTGCAGGAAGCGAGATTAAATTTGAGCAGCTTAGCGGAATTGTAGCAGGCAGACAGAAGCCGTTTTCAAACGCTTATGCAACTGTCTGGGATGACCAGTATTTTGGACTCTCACTGTTTGAGAAGGATCGAGCAAAACAAACAGCACAGTCTGAAGATGAACAGGTTTTGGAAAATCAGCCTCAGGAAGAACTTCAAACGATGGAAGTTTGCTGCGAGACTGATAGCAAAGAAACAAACAAAATAGAACAGGGACAAGACAAGGCAGATGCTGTTTGGGCACAGTTAAGTACAGCGTATCAGCATATTGAGACGCTTCCGGGTGATACAGTAGTTTGTTTAAAGGTAATGCCAGCAGATATTGGCCGTCTTCCTCGTCCAAATTGGATGTTAAGCAATAATGGATTTTTGATGTACAGTTTTGTGAAGTACCGCTATATTGTATTTGCAAAAGTGACACAAGGACGTTATGAGCTTTGGGTGCCTGGCAATTATGAAAAGAGCGAGGAACTGATGGCGCAGATGTTTGGCTTTTATTGTTTTCGCTCCGTTAAATCAAAAAAAGCGTCAGCAGGAGACTTTGGCTACTGGTGTGTGCCGATTGTATTTCCGGCAGATGATCAGGGTGAAAAAAAGGAAGCAAAGATGACAGTTGCAGATCAACAAAAAACGGTGAATCCTGCATTTGGTTAAAAACACATCAAAAACAGAAGAAAGGGAAAACAATGGCAACAGAGAACGAGCAGCTTTTGGAAGAACAGGCAAGGCTTAGAGAAAAGGAAGACCGAAAATTTATGCGTAAGGCACTTACACAGGCCAAAAAGGCAGCAGCTATTGATGAAGTTCCAATTGGCTGTGTTATCGTTTGTGATGGAAAAGTCATTGCCAGAGGCTATAACAGAAGAAATATAGAAAGCTCAGTGCTTGGCCATGCAGAGCTTGCAGCTATGAAAAAAGCATCGAAAAAGCTTGGTGACTGGCGTCTGGAGGGATGTACGATGTACGTGACGCTTGAGCCATGCCAGATGTGTGCCGGAGCAGCCGTGCAGGCACGTCTTGATCGTGTGGTTATAGGTGCAATGAATGCAAAGGCAGGGTGTGCTGGTTCCATTATAAATTTGCTTGATATGCAGCAGTTTAATCATCAGATTCCGATCACAAAAGGTGTTTTGGAACAGGAATGCTCGCAGATATTGTCAGAGTTTTTTAAACGTATCAGGGTAAAAAAGAAGAAACGCCCCTTGACAAACGAAGAAATATCCGATACAATTATGGATGCGCAGCCGGGGCGGTAGCGGTGCCTTGTACCTTCAATCCGCTATAGTAGGGGTCATATCCCGGCTGAGGGTGTTTCACTTGTGGAGCTGCCCTTTGTAAGTGGCGTTGAAGTTTGGGTCTTACGCAACAAGACTCTGTGAACCATGTCAGGTCGGGAACGAAGCAGCATTAAGCAGAATCTCTTGTGTGCCGTGAGGGTGCCTGAGCCGAGCAGGCTGCAGAGGTAACGTCTGGGGGTGGCATTCGAAGCCGGGATGCGCAAAAAAATGATATATCAAAAGAAAAAGAGTTTTTTAGGAGTTGTCTGTTGCATCGACAGCTCTTTTTTTGTATAATAAAAACTACGATGGGTTAGTTTTGCCATTGATATAGCTGAAATCCTAAATTATAAGGAGGAAGATACGATGAGAGTTGGAATGTTAACCAGCGGCGGAGATTGTCAGAGCTTGAATGCAACCATGAGAGGTGTTGCAAAGACGCTATATAATCAGAGAAAGGATGTTGAAATCATTGGTTTCATCGAAGGTTATCGCGGACTGATCTATGAGGATTACCGTATTATGAAATCAAAGGATTTTTCAGGAATTCTGACAAATGGCGGTACGATTTTGGGTACGAGCAGACAGCCATTTAAGCTGATGCGTGTCCCGGATGAGAATGGTCTTGATAAGGTAGAGGCAATGAAGAATACCTACAAGAAGCTAAAGCTTGACTGTCTCGTAGTATTAGGCGGAAATGGCAGCCAGAAGACGACAAATCTTCTTCGTCAGGAAGGACTTAACGTCATCGGACTTCCAAAAACAATTGACAACGATCTGTGGGGAACTGATGTTACCTTTGGTTTTCAGAGTGCTATCAATCTGGCTACACAGACTATTGACTGTATCCATACAACTGCAGCTTCACACGGACGTGTTTTTATCGTGGAGATAATGGGTCATAAGGTAGGATGGCTTACGCTTCATGCAGGTATTGCAGGCGGAGCAGATATCATTCTTGTTCCAGAGATTCCGTATGATATCAATAAGGTGGCAGCAGCTGTAAATAAGCGTGCTAAGGAAGGAAAGCGTTTCTCAATCATTGCTGTTGCTGAGGGTGCAATCTCCAAGGAGCAGGCTGCACTTTCAAAGAAAGAATATAAGAAATATATTGCAACGCGTCAGTATCCATCTATCTCTTACGAGATTGGTGCAAAGATTTCTGAGCTGACTGGACAGGAGGTGCGTGTAGCAGTTCCAGGTCATATGCAAAGAGGTGGAAGTCCGTGCCCTTATGACCGTGTCCTTTCAACAAGACTTGGCGCAGCAGCAGGCAAGATGATCTTAGACGGAGAGTTTGGCTACCTGGTAGGTATGAAGAACAATCATATCGCAAAGATTCCGTTAGCAGATGTTGCAGGAAAGCTTAAAATGATCCAGCCGGATGATGAGATGGTTCAGGAAGCAAAGCTCATGGGAATTTCATTTGGAGATTAATTGTAAATGGCATATACAGCATTATACCGCAAATGGCGTCCTGCCCGATTTGAAGATGTAAGAGGGCAGGAGCACATTGTACGGACTTTAAAAAATCAGATTATTTCAGACCGCGTAGGTCATGCTTATCTGTTCTGCGGCACGAGAGGAACAGGAAAAACCACGATTGCAAAGATCATGGCGCGTGCCGTCAACTGTGAGCATCCTGTGGATGGAAGCCCGTGCAATGAATGTGCGGTGTGCCGGTCAATCCTTGAGGGACGTTCGGTAAATGTGGCTGAAATTGATGCGGCATCAAACAACGGTGTCGATAATATCAGAGAGATTCGTGATCAGGTTCAGTACTCGCCGACAGAAGGAAAATATCGCGTCTATATCATAGATGAGGTGCATATGCTGTCGGCGGGGGCTTTTAATGCGCTTTTAAAAACGCTTGAGGAGCCGCCGGCATATGTGATTTTTATTTTAGCAACGACAGAAGTAAATAAAATACCTATCACGGTTTTGTCGAGATGTCAGCGATATGATTTCAGGCGAATTGGAAATAATGTAATAGCAGATCAGGTTTCCAAGCTGCTTAAGGCAGAAGGTGTCGAGGCAGATGAGGATGCAGTTCGCTACGTAGCAAAAGCAGCTGATGGAGCGATGCGAGATGCATTAAGTCTTTTGGAACAATGTATTTCATTCTATTATGGTCAGAGGCTGACGTATGAGAAGGTGCTAGATGTACTCGGTGCAGTAGATACACAGGTATTTTCTAAGTTGCTTCGCCTGATTATACGATGTGATGTGCCGGGATGCGTGCAGCTGATGGATGAAATCAGTTCACAGGGGCGCGATCTTAGCCAATTTGTCACAGACTTTATCTGGTATCTGCGAAATCTTATGCTGGTGCAGACAGCAGACCAGAGTGCGCAGGCACTTGAGATGACAAAAGAAAATTATGAGGCGCTTCGAGAAGAATCAAAGATGGTGGCGCTTAGTGTGCTGATGAGAAATATCAGGATATGTTCTGAGCTTTCAAATCAGCTCAAATTTGCTGTCTCAAAACGAGTACTTATTGAGATGGCAATTATTAAGATGATGCAGCCGCAGATGGAGGACGATATAGAGAGTCTTCGTGTGAGACTGGATCAAATTGAGGAGAAAATTGCTTCTGGCAGTTTTGTGAAAAATACAGAACCACAGCAGTCGGGAAGCATTTTTGATTCTTATTTTGAGGGCAATGCAAAGCAGCCTGTTATGCAAAAAGCAGCGCAGACTGTTGAATTAAGTGAGGCTGAATATGAGGACTATCAAAAGATAAGCAGTGAGTGGAAGAAGCTTTCTCACATGCAGTCGGGATTTATGAATTCGATTTTGATGGGAACAAATATAAGCTATGATAAGGCAAAAGGATTGTGCATTGTATTCACAAACAAATTTAACTATGAGCTGATGCTTCGACAGGAACGTATGGAAGAGCTTCGGCAGATGTTAAATAAGCAGTATCAGAAGGAATTTTCAATTACTGCGAAGCTTCTTGAGGCAGGTGAGGCGATGCCGCGCATCACAAGAGGCAGCCATATTGAGGGAATCAATATGGAAATTGGTGTTGAAGATGAATAATTAAATTTATAGTTGAAAGGAAAAGTAAAGACATGGCAAAAAGAGGTGGATTCCCAGGCGGTATGCCGGGCAATATGAACAATTTAATGAAGCAGGCACAGAGAATGCAGCGCCAGATGGAGGAGCAGCAGAAGGAGCTTGAGGAAAAGGAATTTACTGCAAGTGTAGGCGGCGGTGTTGTTAAGGTTACTGTTTCTGGTAAAAGAGAAGTAACAAATGTTGAGTTGGCAGAAGAAGCTGTTGATCCAGATGATATCGAGACATTGCAGGATCTGATCGTAGCAGCTGTAAATGAGGCTATGCGTCAGGTTGATGAGGCTTCTTCTCAGTCAATGGGCAAATTAGCAGGTGGTTTAGGCGGCAGCCTTGGTGGTCTTGGCGGAGGCTTTCCGTTCTGATGGATTTTTACAGCAAAACAGTAAATCAATTGATTGAAGAATTGTCCAGACTGCCTGGGATTGGAGTAAAATCAGCTCAGCGTCTGGCATTTCATATTATTAATATGCCAAAAGAGCAGGTGGAGCAGCTGGCGCAGTCGATGGTGAATGCGCGCAGCAATATCCGCTACTGCAAGGAATGCTTTACACTGACAGATCAGGAGCTATGTCCGATCTGTGGCAGTGCAAAGAGAGATAAGTCAGTGATTATGGTGGTGGAAACTTCCAGAGATCTGGCAGCTTATGAGAAAACAGGAAAATTTGATGGTGTGTATCATGTTCTTCACGGGGCAATTTCTCCTATGCTTGGAATAGGACCGGGAGACATTAAAATAAAGGAATTGCTGGTGCGCCTGCAGCGCGAAGATGTGCGAGAGGTGATTATTGCGACAAATTCCAGTCTGGAAGGAGAAGCAACAGCGATGTATATAAGTAAATTAATCAAGCCAGCTGGCATTAAGGTAACACGTATTGCAAGTGGTGTGCCGGTAGGCGGTGATTTGGAATATATAGATGAAGTGACATTAACACGTGCACTTGATGGACGTGTGGAATTATAGTTGCAGGAAATGGTGACAAAATGGATAAATACGAATATCAGTTAAAAACAGAGCATATCAGACAGGTTGCAGCCAGAAAAGAGTATGGCGAGGCTGCAAAGCTGTGCGATACGATCGACTGGACAAAAATCCGCGACGTAAAAATGCTGACACTGGCAGCCGATGTCTATACGGCAGTAGGAGAGTATGAAAAGGCAATCGATATTTTGCAGCAGGCATATGAGTATGCAGCGATGGGACGCCGTATCGTGTATCGTCTAACTGAGCTTGCATTGAAGGCAGACAGTTATGATGATGCGAAAAATTACTTCGAGGAATTTTGTCGCATAGCGCCAAATGATCAGGGAAGATATATTCTTTTATATAAGATGGCACGTTATCAGAAGGCAACTCTTGATGAAAAAATCAAAATTCTTGAGGCTTACAAGAGAGAAGATTTTGATGAGAAATGGGCTTATGAGCTGGCTGTTTTATATGCGATGAATAATGAGAAGGATAAGTGTATCCAACTGTGTGATGATATTATTCTTTGGTTTGGCCTTGGAAAATATGTGGAAAAGGCACTTTCTCTTAAGAGTCAGTTTGCACCGTTAACACCGGCGCAAAAGGAAAAGGTTCAGAAGTTTGCAGACAAAAAGGCACAGGAAGAAAACGAAAAGCTTCAGAAAAAGCAAGAAGAGCAGGAAAAGAAAGAATCACAGGCAGAGTTGGCTAAAAAAGCTGCCGCACAGGAAAAAATTTCAAAGTGGCAGGAAGAGCAGGAAAAGGCATATCAGGCAGAGCAGGAGGCAGCTAAAAAAGAGGCTAAAGCGCGAGAGGATGAGCAGAAGGCTTTGCTAGAGCGTGAAGAAAAGCTTCGTAAGCAGCGTGAAGAGGAACTTGAGGCAGTAGAACGCTTAAAGAAGGAACAAAGATTAGAACATGCCAGACAAAGTGTTGTTACGAGTGACATGAACGAAATTATGGCAGTAATTCAGCGTGCAAAGCAGGAGGATGCCCAGAACGAGCTGCAGGATGAGTTGGCAAAGCAGGTACAGCAGGTGCAGCAGCTTGCCGGGGAGAAGGATTTGGAGCTGGTTTCTGAAATTCCTTCGGATGTTGAAGAGAAAGAAAAACTGCAGGTGCCTGAGGATATTTCCCATATGCAGGATGAGATTTCAGAGGACAAAACTACAGAAAGTGAAGTTTTAGATTACGAGACTTCAGAAAACGAAACCTCAGACGTTGAAACAGCAAACACCGAAACTTCAGAGAAAACCTCAGATAGTGAAAATGCTGATGAGGCTGTTTGGTTTGAAGCATATAAGCCAGAAGAAGAACCGCAGATTTCTGAGTGGGCAGCACCAGTGGCAGAAACGGTGGAAGTAGAGCCAGAGGAAGAAGTTCAAGAAGAACCTGAAAAAGAGCCAGAAGAGGAAGAGACTCAGGAAGTAGTTCAGGAAGAACTTGAGAAAGATCCAGAAGAAGCGGGGCCTCAGGAAGAGATTCAAGAAGAATCTAAAAAAGATCCAGAAGAAGCAGAGACTCAGGAGGAGATTCAAGAAGAAATTCAGGAAGAACCAGAAGAGGAAGAGCCTCAGGAAGAACCAGAAGAGGAAGATGCTCAGGAAGAATCCGAGGAAGAATCAGAAGTGAAAGATGCTCAGGAAGAATCTGCTGAGAGTCGTCAAGTGGAGATGACAGCAAACAGCGGACTTCCAATTGTCAATCCGGAGGATATGTCACGTGTATGGCATTTTGCTATTCAGGCGATGCCAGATGAGGATGATATTGAACTGGCACTTGAATATTTAGAGGAACTGGCAGAATGCTCTTCACGTGCAGTTCCGAGATCTGTTGTGAAAATTACAGGTCAGAAGCTGAATCAGAAGGGACTTGTTAAGTCAATTGACAAGCTGCTTGGAAAGACAATTCTGATTGAAGATGCGGCAGACATGAATGAGCGTGTCATCAATGAATTTTGTAAGATCATTGATCCAACTGACAGAAGCTTGCTTGTTGTATTCATCGATACACCGGCCTCAATTCGTCATCTGCTTATTGATTACCCACAGCTTGCACAGGTAGTTACGGCTCAATTTGTCCGTGAGACATATTCTGTTACTGAGCTTCTTGAGTATGCAAGAGGATATGCAGATAGAGAGGACAGTGTGTTTGATAAATCAGGTGAGCTGGCACTGATGGAGCGCTTAAAGGTAATTGCAGGTAATCAGGAGCGCAATAAAAAGCGTATTGTTGAGATGATTGTAAATAATGCAATTGAGAAGGCCGAGAAAAAATCTATGCGCAAGCTCTTCCAGAGCAAATATGACAAGAGAGGCTGTCTGATTTTGCGTGATAAGGATTTTGAAGTTGGCTGAAAAAAGAAAGGTGTGATTCTATGAATTGGCTTGTGGTAGCGGTAATCGTATTGATTGTACTTGCGACACTGGCTGGTGCAAAAAGAGGACTTGTAAAAACAGTTCTTTCATTTGCGTCCTTTTTTGTAAGCTTGGTAATCATGCTGTTTGTCCGCGAGCCTGTGTCTGATTTTGTGAAAGACCAGACAGGGATTTATGCAGCAATAGAGACTAGTGTTAGCTCATTTGTGGAAGAAAAGACACAAGAGATTCAGGCAGGACAGGCGCAGCTGACAGATAAGGTCATTGATAGTCTGAATCTGCCGGATGTTCTGACAAAATCTTTAGAGCAAAGCAACAGCAAGGCAGTTTATGAGCAGCGTGGCATTCAAAATATAGCAGCCTATATTACGGGATGGCTCACAGATTTGGCATTTGAGGCTGTTTGCTGTATTATCAGTTTTGTTGTTGTATGGATTTTGCTTCGTATTGTAACAATGGTTTTAGCAGGAATTGTGAAACTGCCTGTTTTGCATCAGATTGACTGTATTGCAGGTGCCATTTGCGGGCTTTGTACTGCGTTGATTATAATATGGATCGGAGGTATTGTTGTGACTGCATTTGCAGCACAAGATTGGGGACGCGAGGCACTTTCAATGATTACACAGAGTACACTGCTGACATTTCTTTATAATAATAATTTTTTGCTAAATGCACTGCTTAAGGCAGTACGTTAATAAAAAATACCCTTCGATCAGTCTGCACACATAAGCAGCCTGTCGAGGGGTATTTTTTGATTAGCTGCTTTAAATTTAAGAAGCTAATATTTTTTTCATTCGATTTATTGTATGACAGTATGCTGGAACGAGAAACAGATCTGCCATGATCCATGCAATTGGACTGGCAATACATATGCCAACAAAGCCAATGAGCGGTACAAGAACAAGACTGGCAATAATTCGTCCAACCATCTCACAGACACCTGCTAAAATTGCCAATCGGGAATAGCCCATTCCCTGTATGCAAAATCTCACGGTATTGACGAGACAAAGCGGAATATAGAAAGCCGTGTTGAAAACTAAAAACTGCTTAACATGATCAAGAATGGCAATTTCATCTGCCGATACAAACAGAAGTGCAATTTGTCTTCCAAATAATGATAATACAAAGAAAGCAAGAATGGCATAGATGCCGCCTATGAAGCTTGCGGATTTCAAGCCTTTTCCAACACGATCAAGCTTCCCGGCGCCGACATTTTGACCGGCATATGTTGCCATTGTGGAGCCAAGTGCATCAAACGGGCAGCAGCTAAAGCCAGATATACGGCCGGCAGCTGTAACTGCGGCTACGGCCTGAGAACCAAGTGAGTTTACTGCAGTCTGTAAGATAACACTTCCGATTGCTGTAATGGAGTACTGCAGACCCATTGGAATGCCCATGTTGCAAAGTATGATCGCCTGACGCCCCTCAAATTTCATCTCATCCTTTTCAAATTTGAGAATATCATACTGCTTTCTCATATATAAGAAGCATAAAATACCGGAAATCAGCTGGGAAAGAACAGTAGCCCATGCAGCGCCTGCCACTCCCATATGCAGAACAAGAATTGCCAGCAGGTCAAAAAGAATATTTAACATGGCTGAGATAACCAGAAATATAACTGGTGTGCGGCTGTCTCCGAGAGAACGTATAATACCTGACAGCAAGTTATAAAGATATGTGGCAGGTATTCCAAGGAAAATGATAAATATGTAGCTATAAGCATATTCGAAAATATTTTCTGGTGTATCCATCCAGGAAAGAATTTGTCTGCATAGTACACAGACGACAACTGTCATAACAGCTGCGAATGCGATGGACAGCCAGGCTGCGTTTGCGACAAATTTTCGCAGTCGCTTGTAGTCCTTTGCGCCAAAGCTTTGTGCTATTGGGATAGCAAATCCGCTGCAGACACCGTTGCAAAATCCAATTATCATAAAGTTGATTGCTCCTGTCGATCCGACACCGGCCAACTGATCAACGCCCAAACTTTTTCCTACAATAATAGTATCAACCATACTGTAGAATTGCTGAAACAGCATGCCAAGCAGCAGCGGAACTGCAAAGCTTAAAATTAATTTGAGCGGGCTTCCAGATGTCATCTCCCTTGTTGCATTTTTTGCCATACTTCTTATGCTCCTTTTTTAAAGTTGATTTTGACGTTTTTCTAGCACATTATAGCAGGTTATAAAACGTTTGCAAGTGTTTTTTTTGCTTTTTTGAAACTATTTCTAGCTATGCAAAATAGCATTGCAATTTTGCGCGGCTAGGGGTATCATAGTAGCATAACGCTACTAATAGCAAATATAGAAAGGTGAAAGATTATGACAGTACAGGAAAAGATTCATGAGTATCTTAGCGTACATCGCGACGAGATGGTTGAAGACATTAAGACATTGATCAAAGTAGACAGTGCTCGTGCAGAGGCGCTGCCGGGAAAGCCATATGGTGAGGGTGCAGCAGAGGCACTTCATGCAGGATTATCTCTTTTTGAGAAGCACGGCTTTTTAGGAAAAAACTGGGATAATTATGCGATTGACACAGTAATCAATGGAAAGGAGCTTGGACTTGATATTCTGGCACATCTTGATGTTGTTCCAGGCGGAGACGGATGGACAAAGACAACACCGTTTGAGCCTATAGTTGAGGATGGAAAGATGTACGGACGCGGAACATCTGACGATAAGGGACCAGCTGTTGCGGCACTCTATGCAATGAAGGCAGTGCGTGACCTTGGATTTGAGTTAGATAAGGATGTTCGTTTGATTTTAGGATCTGATGAAGAGTGTGGAAGTTCTGATATTGCCTACTATTTTGGAAAGAATACTCATGCACCGATGACAATTTCACCGGATGCTGATTTTCCGCTTGTATTTTTAGAGAAGGGAAGCCTTCACACTACATTTACAGCAGAAGTTTCACTAGAGGAAGGTCTTCCTAGAGTAAGAAGTGCTGTCAGTGGAATTAAGGTAAATGTTGTTCCAGCAAAGGCAGATGCCGTTGTTGAAGGAATGACAGCAGATGAGATGAATAAATATGTAAAAGAAGCTGAAGATGAGACAGGTGTGAAGTTTACTGTTTCTTTGGCTGAAGATGGTGCTCTTATGATTCATGCAGATGGTGTATCTGCACATGCGGCAAGTCCAATGGATGGAAACAATGCATTGACTGCACTTCTTAAGCTGCTTTCATCCCTACCGCTTGCAGAAAGCAAGACAAAGACATTGCTTCACAATGTAACTGCTTTGTTCCCACACGGTGATTACTGCGGAGGAGGACTTGGTGTGAACCTTGAGGATGAAATTTCAGGAAAGACAACTCTGACACTTGATTTGTTTGAATTAAATGATACAAAGATGAGAGGAACCTTTGACTGTCGTGCATGCAACAGTGCAACAGAGGAAAATACAAAGAATGTTGTTCAAAAGACGCTTTCAGATGCCGGCTTTGAGCCAAATGATTCACCGCTGAATCCGCCTCATTATGTTCCAAAGGATTCTGAACTTGTAAAAACCTTACTTGAGACTTATACAGATGTGACTGGTGAAGTAAGAGAACCACTTGCAATTGGTGGAGGAACCTACGTTCATCATATTGAAAATGGTGTGGCATGTGGATGTGCAGATCCGTCTGTAGATAACCATATGCATGGACCGGATGAGTTCGTTATTATTGATCAGCTTGTTATGAGTGCAGAAATTTTTGCGCTGGCAATCGTAAAGCTCTGCGGAAAATGAGAAAAAAAGTGGGAAAAGTGCCATCCATTCACAAATCGTTAAAAATTTGGACAAAAAATGAACACATTTATCGGTTATGATGTAGGCACAGTTGAGAAATCAACTGGACATTCATATATCTTTTTCATAGCCGATGAAGTAATCGGCATCCCTCCCCTTTTTATTCCCTTTTGGCCCTGCAGAGAGCAGGGCCTTTTTCTGTATATGATACAGGGGCGAAAAGTCACAAGCTGATCGTGCTTGCACTAGAAGTTGTGACCTTGAGACCCGCCAAAACATGAGGATGCAGCGAGTTTCAAAGAAACTCAGCGAATCCGAATGTTTTTAGAATTGCGAGAGTTGTGAAACAACGGAGCAATTCGTAGGTATCATGTATAAATTAACAAATAGGAGACGGTAGCAATGACATTACAGCAATTACGATATGCGATTGCGGTCGCGGACTGCGGATCAATGAATCAGGCAGCAGCAAAATTATTTATTTCTCAGCCAAGTCTTTCAGAGGCAGTAAAGGAGCTTGAGGGAGAGATTGGAATCCGTATATTCGGACGAACAAACAGAGGCATCCTTGTAACAACAGAGGGAAATGAATTTTTAGGCTACGCCAGACAAGTTGTTGAGCAGTACCGTCTGATGGAGCAGCGATACGTAGAGAAGACACAAACAAAGAAGCGCTTTGCCGTTTCCATGCAGCATTATACCTTTGCCGTTAAAGCATTTGTTGAGATGGTAAAGGAATTTGGTATGGACGATTATGCGTTTGCAATTCATGAGACAAAGACGGGAACTGTTATTGAGCATGTAAAGGATTTTATCAGCGAGATTGGTATTCTTTATATGAGTGATTTTAATCGGAAGATTTTGATGAAACTGATTCATGAGAGTGAGCTTGAGTTTATCCCACTATTTGACTGCAATACTTATGTATATGTGTGGAAGAAAAATCCGATTGCATCAAAGTCTAGTGTTAGCTTACAGGAGCTTGAAAAGTATCCGTGTCTTACGTTTGATCAGGGAAAGACAAATTCATTCTATTTTGCAGAGGAGGTTTTTAGTACCTACGAGTATAAACAGACAATTCAGGTAGATGACCGCGCAAGTATGCTAAATCTGATGGTTGGCTTAAATGGTTATACTTTGTGTTCAGGTATTATTTGTGAGGAGTTAAACGGAAGTGACTATGCGGCAGTTCCGCTTAAGGAAACAGAGGTCATGACAATCGGATATGTGAAGAGAAAAAGTATTCAGTTAAGTGAACTGGCGCAGCTTTATGTTAATGAGCTTGCAAAATACAAGAATCTGGTGCTGAAGTGATGAAAAAACACTTTAATCATCCAATATAGCTATAGGAGAATCCAATAACAGGCGTTTGTTTTTGTGTATTAGACAAAGACAGGCGCCTTCGCTATAATACAGACAGTGAAACAAAAAAACACCACCTGAAAGCGAGGATTTAAATATGAGTACATTAAAGGAAAGAAAATTAAAGTTTGAGACACTGCAGCTTCACGTAGGACAGGAGGAAGCTGATCCAGTAACAGATGCAAGAGCCGTTCCAATTTATCAGACATCTTCCTATGTATTTCATAACTCTCAGCACGCAGCTGACCGTTTTGCATTAAAGGATGCCGGCAACATTTACGGAAGACTGACTAATCCGACTGAGGATGTATTTGAGAAGAGAATTGCCAGCCTTGAGGGTGGTGTTGCAGCACTTGCAGTTGGATCTGGCGCAGCAGCTGTTGCATATGCAATCCAGAATCTGGCATTTGCAGGTGATCATGTTGTTGCAGCAAAAAATATCTATGGTGGTACCTACAATTTGCTGGCACATACATTTGTATCATATGGTATCAACACAACATTCGTAGATCCATTTAATTATGAAGAGATTGAGGGCGCTATCAAAGAGAATACAAAGCTAGTTTTCATCGAGACGCTGGGGAATCCAAACTCAGAGGTTGTTGATATTGAGAAAATTGCAAAGATTGCGCACAAGCATCAGATTCCGCTTGTTATTGATAATACATTTGCAACACCGTATCTTGTAAGACCAATCGAGTACGGTGCAGACGTAGTAGTACACTCCGCAACAAAGTTTATCGGTGGTCATGGAACTACCATCGGAGGCGTCATTGTAGATGGAGGAACATTTGACTGGAAAGCATCAGGAAAGTTCCCACAGCTGACACAGCCAGATCCAAGCTATCATGGAATTAGCTTTGCAGATGCAGCAGGTCCTGCAGCATTTGTTACAAGAATCCGTGCTATTTTACTTCGTGATACAGGTGCAACTCTTTCACCGTTTCATGCATTTATCTTCCTGCAGGGACTTGAGACATTGTCCCTTCGTGTAGAGAGACATGTAGAGAATGCACTTAAGGTTGTAGATTTCTTAAAGAAACAGCCGCTTGTAGAAAAAGTAAATCATCCGTCAGTATCAGAAGATCCAGAGCAGCAGGCTCTTTATAAGAAGTATTTCCCAAATGGCGGCGGCTCTATCTTTACATTTGAGATTAAGGGCGGCGCAAAGGAAGCACAAGAGTTTATTGATCAGCTGAAGCTGTTCTCACTGCTTGCAAATGTAGCAGATGTAAAGTCTCTTGTTATTCATCCGGCATCTACTACACATGCTGAGTTAAACGAGGCTGAACAGGCAGAGCAGGGAATCAAGCCAAACACCATTCGTCTTTCGATTGGTACAGAAAATATTGATGATATTATTTATGATCTTCAGGAAGCATTTGAAGCAATCTCAAAGTGATACAAGGGTCGAAAAGTCACAAGCTGTGGGTATCATATGTCTTCTAGAGAAGAAAGAGCCTGTGCATCTGCGCAGGCTCTTCTTTGAAAGGGGAGGATAAATAATAAATGATATCATTTGTAAGCTGTGCGGTTTAGAGGGGGGAATCATAACCGCCTGTCAGCTGACTGCGGCATTTAAAATGCCGCTAGATTTCTGACATTTTTATTATGTCCTCTGATTCATTTTATATACAGATTTCTTATGCTTTTTCATTTTTCATTTCATGCAGCACATATTGAACCATTTCCTGATGTTCTTTTGAATAACCGAAGAAAAAATTCGGATAACGAGTATTTAGCTCGTGATATATAGCGCTGACTTCACGATGTGATTTGCCAGTCAGTGTATATTCCTCACCCTTCATGGTGACAACATGGATTGTATAGCTTAACTGGCGTCCCTTTATGGTACGGCGCATAGCAGCATGATCATAGATCCATAATACTTCCGGCAGTGGGATAATGGCACATATATCATCAGAGAGCTCAACAAGATAGCGAGGCGTCAGAATAAGTGTCTTTGTCTGCAGAAGAATCCTTCGACCAATTTGTTTTTCCACATCATTTAAAATTTTCTCAGGATTGCCATAGTGCTCCAGATTTCGGTAGGTTTTTGTTAGACGTGGATTTATGATATATAAAAATGTGCGAATAAAAACCACAATCATTAAGACAAACACCAAAAGAAGGACAACCATAAGCACAATTTCACGCCTGTTTAGATAGGCAGTCTGGTTGACAAAATATTTCTGGCAAACGCTTTTAAGGGATTTTGCATCCCATGAAATATCTTCAGCAAGCTTTTGTGTGAGCGGATCTAGAATTTCGGGTTCAAAAGCATCAACGCGTCCTATAATAGTCTGTCCTTCAAGTGTTTTGGAAGCTGGATAGCCGGCCACAGCACGGATGAGATAAAAATGACAGCTTCCGCCTATAAGCTCGTAGTAATAATGTCCAACGAGCTCACCGCCTGCCAGACAGTCCTCGCCGCTGTAGTAGAGTGTCCCCGTTTTAATTTTCGCATACAAAACCTTTTTTGCCATGGAATCATTGATGAGCACGGCATTGCTGATGGTGCGTTTTGTCACATATTCAGTGACAGGCGAGCGCCAGACAAGAAAAATGACGACGCCAAGCAGCATCAGCGGGTAAAAAAGGCGCTTACACTGATTTTTTCGGATATAGGATAAAATCATATTGTTTCCTTTCCTTTGTGAGAGATCATGTCAATGTAGATTCACCATACAATGAGTATACTGGATTTTTTTGTTTTTGTAAATAAAATAAAGTGTTTTTGGGAAAAGTCAGCCTCTGTTGAGGTTTAATTGAGCTTGCATTTGTATGCTACATGCAGCAAGTAAGAAAGGAAGATAATATACTATGAGCAAACAGCGTAAAATCCAAAAAATTATTTTTTGTATACTGGCAGTGATTCTTGTCATTATTTTTTATGAAGCAATTGGGATTTACACTGCATATAAAAAACAGCCTAAAGTATCTTCTGAAACAAAAACAGCAGTTCAAGAGGAAATTAAAAATTGGAATCAGATTAGTGAGAACCCAGAACGAGCCACGATTATAGAAGAAAACAATGAAGCTCTTTTACAGAGAATCCGTTTGATACAAAATGCAAGGGAAGAGATTATTTTATCTACTTTTGCATTTCACTCTGATGAGAGCGGAAAGCTGATTATGGGAGCTCTTCTTGAGGCTGCAAACAGAGGCATTAAAGTTCGCATACTAGCAGATGGCTTTGAAAGCTGGACTGCTATGGAATGGAATCCTTATTTTTATGCGTTATCTTCTCATGAAAATATTGAAGTGAAGATTTATAATCGGGCAAATCCATTAACACCATGGAAAATGATGGGAAGGATGCATGATAAATATTTGATAGCAGATGGAAGTATATATATTCTTGGTGGAAGAAATACGTATAATTATTTTCTTGGTGATTTTGAAAAATATAAAAATTATGACAGAGATGTCCTTGTTATATGCGAGAATCCACAGAAGGAAAATTCTGTTAGCCAATTGCTGGATTATTTTGAAAATATATGGAAACAGGATGACTGTGCTTATTTTCATGAAGATAAAAAATTGGCAGATAAGGCTTCTGTGAAGAAAGCAGCCTTAAGAATGGAAGAAGAATATAAAGAATATGCTGCAGAGTATAAAGAGCGTATTTTTGACAGTGATTATACAGATGAAACCTTTGAGACAGAAAAGATTACTCTGGTGTCAAATCCTATCCATACAGGTGCAAAAGAGCCTGTGGTTTGGTATACGCTAGGGGAACTTATGAAAAATGCGAAAGAAAGGGTAAAAATTCATACACCGTATATCATTTGCAATGAAATGATGTATAATACATGGGCAGATGTTACGAAGAACGTTTCGGAATTTTCTGTCATGACAAATTCTGCTGCAAATAATGGGAATCCGTTTGGTTCAGCAGATTATGCAGTAAACAGGGATAAAATCGTAGATACAGGGATTGATATTTGGGAGTATGAAGGTGGTTTCTCATATCATGGAAAGAGTATTTTGATTGATGATAATTTATCGGTGATAGGTTCTTTTAATATGGATATGAGAAGTGCATATCTTGATACAGAGCTTATGTTAGTCATCCGAAGCAGTGAAATTAACAAACAGCTTGAGGAAGGCATGATGACGTATGAAAAAATGTCAAGACAGGTGTTGGAAGACGGAACATACAATAATCCATATCATGTGGAGCCAATTGCATTAACAAAAAAGAAACAAATAAAGATTTTCTTAGTACAGCATTTGCTTGGATGGGTACGATTTTTGTTTTAATTATGGAGGATATATGTTTAATATTTTAATTGTAGAAGATGATAAGGAATTGAGTCAATTGTTTCAAAAAGTACTTGAAAAAAATGGATATCAGGTTAAATGCGCGTCAGATGGCATGCAGGCATTGGAAACGCTTGACACAGCGTACATCGATCTGATCATTTCTGATATTATGATGCCTGTAATGGATGGGTATGAGCTTGTTTCTAGGCTACGGGCAGCAGGATATCAGATTCCAGTGCTGATGATTACGGCAAAAGGTACGTTTGATGATATGCGTCAGGGATTTTTGTCAGGAAGCGATGACTACATGGTAAAGCCAGTTAATGTAAATGAGATGGTTTTACGAGTTGGGGCATTGCTGAGGCGTGCGCAGATCCTTAGTGAACATAAAATCGTAATTGGCTCTACAGAATTTGATTATGATCAAATGACTGTTAAAATAGGTTCAGAAATTCAGGTGCTTCCGAAAAAGGAATTTCTGCTTTTGTACAAATTGGCAGCATCGCCAGGACGTACATTTACAAAACAGCAGCTGATGGACGATGTCTGGGGAGTGGAAACAGAGGCTGATCCACATACGATTGAAGTTCATATTGGAAGAATTAGAGAGCGATTTAAGGAAAATTCTGATTTTGAAATTGTCACTATGCGAGGGATTGGATATAAGGTGGTAAAGAAATCATGAAAAAAAGAAAAGAGAAGGAATTTAAAATTCGCACATATCTGACAGGCATTATTTGGCTGGCATTGGCCTGTTCGATGATAATTTCAGCATTACTTTTTGCGTTTTTAAAGCATTTTCTGGAAATGCCGGAAAATATTCCTGCGATTGTCTGGCTGTTGATTTTTAATACAATGATTGCAGGATTAATTACAGTGCTTTTAAATGGAAAGGTTTTAGAGCCGATCACAAAGCTTAGCGAGGCAATGAAGGATGTTTCGCAGGGAGATTTTGATAAACAGTTAGAAACAAGCAGTTGTATTGCAGAAGTGGTACAATCATATAATAGCTTTAATGTGATGACAAAAGAGCTTCGTGCTACACAAATATTGCAGATGGATTTTGTTTCTAATGTTTCACATGAGTTTAAAACACCTATAAATGCAATTGAGGGCTATACGATGCTGCTACAGGGAGAGGAGCTTTCGAATGAACAAAATGAATATGTAGAGAAAATCCTGTTTAATACTCAGAGATTGTCTTGTCTTGTTGGAAATATTCTTCTGCTGTCTAAGCTGGAAAATCAGAATATTCCAATGAAAAAGACAAAATATCGTCTTGATGAGCAGATTAGACAGGCACTACTTTCTCTAGAATCAAAGTGGACACAGAAGGAAATTGGATTTCAGGTAGAGATGGAGGCTGTTAAATATGTAGGAAATGAAGGACTTTTTATGCATGTCTGGATAAATCTTTTGGATAATGCCATTAAGTTTAGTCCTAATCAGGGAATAATTACGATGTTTTTAAAACAGGAAAATGATCAGGTAAAATTTATTTTGGAAGATGAAGGCCCTGGAATTGACGAGGAAATAAAAAACAGGATATTTGATAAGTTTTATCAGGCAGATGGTTCCCATAAGGCAGAAGGAAATGGTCTTGGTCTTGCACTTGTAAAGCGAATTATTGACAGTGCAGGCGGAACGATTGAAGCACAAAATCGCGAATATGGAGGATGCAGGTTTGTTGTGCAGCTCCCATTACAATAATTATAAAATACTAGGAGGAAAGATATGACGTTTTATCAGGAATTGCAGTTAAATCAGGCAGGATCAAAAAAGATGCTTAAGACAAGTGGGACAGGGAAGGAAAAAGCATATCATATGCTTGTATATCTTGTAAAGATTGCGCTCACAATGATATTTTGCTTTGGTTTTGTTACTGTTTTTAGCATTTTGTTTGGTAATGAAAATAGTATTGTAGGTGTAGTAGTTTTATTATGCCTTATGGTATTTAGAAATGCAGATTTGGGAATCCATACAGGACAGTCAACGATATTACTTGTATTGTTCTTTGTAATTATGGCAGTATTTCCACATTTGGCTAATCATGTATCACCTGTGTTGGGTATACTTTTGAATATGGCAGCGCTTGCAGTGTTTATTATTTTTGGATGTCACAATCCATTTATGTTTAACCAGTCAACTTTAGTTTTGGGATACTTACTTTTGTATGGATATGACGTGACAGGAAAAAGTTATCAGATGAGATTAGCAGCAATGGTGGTAGGAGCATTGCTTACCTGTCTTGTATTTTTCAGAAATCATAAAAATAGAACTTATAAGAGAACAATTAAAGATATTATAAGAGAATTTGACCTTACATCTTCCAGAACAAAATGGCAGCTGTGCCAGATACTTTGTGTGCCAACAGTGCTTTTTATTGCACAGGTATGTAAAATGCCGAGAGCAATGTGGGCGGGTATTGCAGCTATGTCAGCAATAGTACCTTTCATGGAGGATATGCAGTATAGAGTCAGAAAAAGAATTATTGGAAACATTGCAGGTGTAATCTGCTTTGTTGTATTGTATTATCTGCTTCCGCCATCGATATACGCATATATTGGAATTATCGGAGGAATCGGAGTTGGATTTTCAGTAAAATATGGATGGCAGGCAGTATTTAATACGTTTGGCGCACTTGCAATTGCTGCGCAGACTTATGGACTTAAGGGTGCAGTAAGTTTGCGTGTGATACAGAACGTGTTTGGTGTTGCTTTTGCACTAGTATTTTGTATTCTATTTTATTGGATGATGTCAAAATCTTGTAAATTAGCTTCAAATCAGGTATAATAAGTTCTTGAACCGTTGTGGAGGAGAAAAAAGAAAGGCGTGGGAATTTATGAACGCATATCATGCATTTGCACTTGTCTATGATCGTATGATGGAGGAAATTCCATACGAGGAGTGGTGCAATTTTGTAACCGATCAGCTTAAAAAATTTGGCATTGAGGATGGTTTGATGCTAGAGCTAGGCTGTGGAACAGGAACGTTAACCGAGATGTTTGATGCGAAGGGATTTGACATGATCGGTGTGGATAATTCAGAAGAAATGCTGGCAGAGGCTGTTGAAAAGCGTGAGCAAAGTGGAAGATCTATTTTATATCTGAATCAGGATATGAGAGAGTTTGAGCTTTACGGAACTGTGCGCGCGGTAATTAGCTTGTGTGACACAATGAATTACCTGACTGAATACGATGATCTTGTTAATGTGTGCCGTCTCGTCAATAATTATCTGGATCCAAATGGCATATTTTTATTTGATCTAAAGACTGACCATTACTTTAAGAGTATTGGCTGTCAGAGTTTTTGTGATGCAGATGAAGAGGTAAGCTTTATTTGGGATAATGATTATGATGAAGAAAAACGAATCAACAGCTATGCGCTGACGCTGTTTGTGCAGGAAGAGGATAATCGTTATGAACGTTTTGACGAATATCATGAGCAGCGTGCGTTTTCTATTGATGAGGTGCGCTGTGCAATTGAAGAGTCGGGCATGATATTTCTTGCTGCAATTGATAAAAATGGTGCACCTGCAACGAAAGATACCGATCGTGTGTACATAATAGCACGCGAAAAGGGAAAGACACCGCTGCAAAACTTATAAAGAAAAGAGGAAGAAACATGAGTGACTATATGATTCGTGCGACGGCTGCAAATGGTCAGATCCGTGCGTTTGCCGCAACCACAAGAGATCTTACAGAATATGCAAGAAATGCACATAATACAAGTCCAGTTGTTACAGCAGCACTTGGACGTACCATGACAGCTGCTGTCATGATGGGTTCCATGATGAAGGGTGATAAGGATCTTTTAACGATTAAGATTCAGGGTGATGGCCCGATTGGCTCCATCACAGTGACAGCAGATTCCCATTGCCATGTAAAGGGCTATGCGCAAAATCCAATGGTTTTAATCCCGGCAAATTCAATTGGAAAGCTTGACGTAGCTGGTGCAATCGGAAAGGGTGTACTGAGCGTAATCAAGGATATCGGATTAAAGGACCCATATGTGGGACAGACAGATCTTGTAAGCGGAGAGATTGCCGAGGATTTGACATATTATTTTGCTGTCTCCGAGCAGACACCATCTAGCGTTGGATTAGGCGTGCTGATGAATAAGGACAATACTGTACGTCAGGCAGGAGGATTTATTATTCAGCTTATGCCAGATGCATCAGAAGAAACCATTTCTGCACTAGAAAAGCGTTTGGCAAAAGTATCTTCAGTAACGGCAATGCTCGACAGTGGAAAAACACCGGAAGATATTTTGCAGGAGCTTCTTGGTGATATGGAACTTGCTGTTCTTGATCGATTGGCTGTCTCATTTAAATGTGGATGCAGTAAGGAGCGTTTTGCACGAGGAATCGCAAGCATTAAAAAATCAGACATTCAGGAAATGATTGATGCAGGAGAGAATATTGAGACCTGCTGTCAGTTCTGCAATTCTAAGTATGTCTTTACACCAGATGAATTAAAAGAAATGATGTAAGAAAAATAATTCGGCATAGTTTCGGAGAAATCCAGCTATGCCGTTTTTTCTTTGCTTGCAGGCAGGTCAACTGCACCGATACGGTTCTTAATCCTATTTCAGGACTGGAAAAGTTTATATTTATTTGTTATAATAATGATACATTGATGCATGTAAAATCAAGGAGAAAATAGATATGAATTTTCCAGAAGAAATAAAAAAACTCAGAGAATGTGCGTTATTAACACAAATGGAATTCTCTGAAATTGTTGGTGTAGCATTTTCAACTGTTAATCGATGGGAAGCAGGAAAAGCTAGACCTAATATTAAAGCAATGAAAAATATTAAAGCCTACTGCGAGAAAAACTGTCTTCCTTATGAAGATGTAGAAGAAGCATGGCTGAATTTTGATATAAAGAGAGGTAACAAGCAATGATAAACATAAGAAAGCTGGAAGCAGAACTATGGGAGTCTGCAGATCTTTTACGTCAGGGTTCAAAGCTGACATCAAATCAATACTGCATGCCAGTTCTTGGATTGATATTCTTAAGATATGCTTACAGCAGATTTAAAAAGGTTGAAGCTGAAATATTGAAAGGACGTCCTTCTCGTGGCGGTCGTGTAATGCCTGTGGAGGCAAGTGACTTTGCTGCTAAGAGTGCACTGTTCCTACCAAAAGAAGCGCAATACAGTTATCTGCTTGGACTTCCAGAAGATATTAAGGCCGCAGACCTCTGCAATAAAGATGGCCACAAAATGAATAGCCTTGGTGAAGTAGTCAATAATGCGATGCAGCTTATTGAAGACCAGAGTGAACAATTGACTGGTGTCCTTCCCAAAAGCTACACCGATTTTTCTGATGAAATTCTTTCTGAACTTCTTCGTATTTTTAACAACAGTGCTCTTGATGAAATCGGCGGTGATATCATTGGTCGTATCTACGAGTACTTCCTGAATAAATTTGCAAAGAACATCGCATCGGACGATGGTGTATTCTTTACACCTAAATCTCTAGTAAAAATGATTGTAAATGTACTGGAACCGGAAAGCGGAATTCTGCTGGATTGCGCCTGTGGTAGTGGCGGTATGTTTATTCAGAGTGGTGACTTCGTCAATCAGGCAGGAATGAACGCCAACAGCACCATGACTTTCTATGGACAAGAAAAGGTAGAATATAATGCTCAGCTATGTTTGATGAATATGGCTGTCCACGGCCTTACTGGTGTTATCAAGTCCGGAGATGAGGCAAACACCTTCTACCATGATGCTCACAATTTGAACGGATGCTGCGATTACATCATGGCAAATCCTCCATTCAATGTAGATAAGGTAAAAGCTGAATCCTGCGAAAGTGCCGGAAGACTGCCTTTTGGTATGCCGGGTGTTAATAAAAATAAAGAAGTCGGAAATGCAAACTATCTTTGGATTTCCTATTTCTACAGCTATCTGAATGAGCATGGTCGCGCAGGATTCGTTATGGCATATTCTGCTACTGACAGTCAGGGAAAAGATAAAGATATCCGCGAGAGCCTGATCAAGACAGGACATGTGGATGCTATGGTCAGTGTTGGTAACAACTTCTTCTATACAAAATCACTGCCTTGCTCTCTTTGGTTCTTCGATAAGGGAAAAGCCGAAGCCATCAAGGATAAGGTTCTTTTCATCGATGCCAGAAACTACTATACCGTAGTTGACCGCACGCTCAACGAATGGTCTGAATGGCAGCTGAAAAACCTGAATGCCATCGTATGGCTGCATCGTGGCGAAATTGATAAGTATAGAAATCTCCTTGATGAATACCACACAGCACTACATTCTGAGGATTCCTTTGAAGAGATTGTACATACGCTTTCTGAAAAACTGAAGGCACTCCGCAAAGAAGCAAAGGATGCTGTTTCTGCTGCTGACAAGCGAGATAAAAAAAGCACACAAGCTGAATATGATGAGCGTATTGCTGTTCTTACCGATGATCTTACCATTGCAAAAGAGGCGCATTGGCTCTATGAGAAGTTCGGTGAAGGAGAATATCAGGATGTTCTTGGTCTCTGCAAGGCCGCCACACTTGCAGAAATTGAAAAAAAAGGATGGTCATTGACACCGGGAGCATATGTCGGTGTTGCTCCAATCGAAGATGACGGCGTTGATTTTGAAGAACGTATGGCAGAAATCCATAAGGAACTACTTTCTCTGCAGGCTGAGTCTAATGATTTGATGGATACTATCTCACAGAATATGAAGGAGATGGGACTATGAGTCGAGAAAAATATACATTAGGAGATTTATCAATTAGCATACAACCTGGACCTTTTGGTTCTCAGTTGCATAGTTCTGATTATGCAGAAACTGGAGTTCCTATTGTAATGCCTAAGGATATGAAAGATGGAAAAATTCTTCATTCAGGATTACTAAAAGTTCCTGAAGAACATGCTAAACGTCTGAGCCGTCATCAAGTTCATGCGGGTAATCTCATGATTGCACGTAAAGGTGATGTAAGAAAATGTATCTTAGTTACCGACTATGAAGATGGATGGATGACTGGTAGCGATTGTTTGAAAGTTGTTCTTGATACTGAGAAATGCTATCCGCCATTTATATATTATCAGTTACGTAGTCCATACATTGGTCGATGGATGGAAATGATTTCAATTGGAGCAACTATGCCAAGTTTGAATACTCGTTTATTGAGTAGTATCGAAATTTCCTTACCAAATTATGTAACACAAGTTCACAGATCAAATTTTCTTGTTGCATACGATAAACTCATTGAAAACAACCAGAAACAGATCAAACTCCTTGAGGAAGCGGCACAACGTCTCTATAAGGAATGGTTTGTGGATTTGCGTTTTCCGGGATATGAGGACGTGGAAATTGTAGATGGTGTTCCGGAAGGGTGGGAAAAGGTAAATCTTGATATAATCGCTCCTATCTTGACTGGAAAAAAAGATGCGAACTTCGGAACAGACGATGGAGCCTATCCATTTTTCACTTGTGCCCAAGAGCCAATAAAAGCACCGTCATATTCTTTCGATTGTGATGCAGTTATATTGGCTGGAAATGGAGATTTTAACGTCAAATTATATAGAGGACAATTTGAAGCCTACCAGAGAACGTATGTATTTTCGCCAAAAGACCCTGAAAATCTTTATCTGCTATATTATGCAGTTAAAGACAGTATGAGACAATTATTTCAAGGAGCGAGTGGCTCTACCATAAAATTTTTAACGAAAAGAATGCTTGTAGAAATATTAGTATTTGTGCCAACAAATGAAATTAAAGAGCAATTCAATGCTGTATGTGAATCGTACCAGAGAAAAATTGAAGCCCTTAAATTACAAATACAATTTGCAACAGAAGCACGTGATCGCTTATTACCAAAACTTATGAGCGGTAAATTGGAGGTGTAAGAATATGGCAAAAGATTTGACGAACTCAAGATTAGATAGACAAAACATATTAAATAATGAGATTGCCGTTGAAGAAATTCAGCTAAAGTCCGGTGTTGAAGGAATAACATGGAATGGTAAAATTTATGTAACTCGTGAGATGACAGCAAACTTCTTTGAAGTTGATATGCGAACAATCAGCCGATATTTGGAACAAAACAACGAAGAGCTTACAGAAAATGGATATGAGGTGCTTCGTGGAAAAAGACTTAAGTCTTTTATTGAAGCATTTAAGAATTCTGGTAAGGACATAAATGTCCCTACCAAAATTACGGTACTTGGTGTGTTTGATTTTCGTGCATTTTTGAATATGGCAATGCTGCTTTCAGAGAGTGATAAAGCAAGAGCATTACGACAAATGATGCTCGATATTGTTATCGACCTTATCAATAGAAAAACTGGTGGTGGCACAAAATACATCAATCAGCGTGATAAAGATTTTCTGTTTTCCTCGCTTCAGGAAGATAATTATCGAAGGAATTTTACAGATGCCTTAAAAAACTGTGTTGAAGATAATCGTTATAAATATGCTCATTTCACTGACATGATATATGTGAGCATATTCAAGGAGAAAGCTAATGAGTATAAAAAAATTCTTGATTTGAAAGCGAATGAAAAAGTTCGTGACACATTTTATAGTGAAATATTAGATATTATTGCTGCATACGAAAGTGGATTAGCTGATGCTATACAAAGGGAATACGCACGAGTTGGACACATGCTTTCTATACAAGAGACGGAAATGCTTCTTAAATCTTTTGAAAGCATGGCTTTATGGAAACCTCTTATCCAACGAGGTCGTGTAAAAATGGCTAGCCGTGATATGGCACTAAGAGACGCTTTTCATTACCAATTAGCAGAATATATTCAACCGTTGGATAAGGATGATTATCAAAAATTCTTAGGTGCTGCTGGTGATGAATTAGATCGTTTAATGCAGGAGAACCAAGCTGTATTAAAGCGATTGAAGGAGCGTGATTAAATGGATGGCATTATATATCTCACACTCGAACAGGCAGAAGTAATTCACAGAAAGACTATTACATATAGCGGTGGCGGTACTTATGAGCCATTGGATACTGGAAAATTAGATAGTGTCTTACAACATATTCAGAACGATTTATATTATCCTGATTTTGTCGATAAACTGACTCATCTTTTTTACTGCACATGTGAATTTCACTGTTTTGCGGATGGCAATAAACGCCTCGCAATTACTTTGTCCTTACAATTTTTGTTGTTTAATGGATATTTAGGTGTAGCACAAAACTTTATGTCAATTACAGAAAATATCAGTTATCAAGTCGCTGCCGGAAAAATTAGCAAAGAATTATTGCATAAAATTATGACAGCTATTTTAGATGGGACATACGAAACTGATGAAGAATTAAAGCTAGAAATAATGAATGCAATATCAAACTAAAAGGAGGTGAAACACTATGAGCTATGATTATTCCGAAAATATCCTCGTGCAGGAAAGTGCCGGTAATCTACTTCAGAACGAACTGGGCTGGGATGTGAAGTTCGCATACAACACAGAAGTTCTCGGTAAGAATGGCACCTTTGGTCGTGAGAGCTACCGTGATATTCTGCTCACGCGCTACTTCCGAGATGCGCTGAAAAAGCTCAATCCTTGGATTACAGAAAACCAAATGGATGAAGCTCAAAAAGCACTGGAACACAGACTTTCTACTTCCTCTCTGCTTCAGATCAATGAAGAAAAGTATTTCCTCATTCGCGAAGGAATCCCTGTGACGGTGAAGAAGCCAAACGGTCAGACAGAAACAAAGAAAGCTGCTGTTCTTGATTTTCAAAATCCAGACAACAACTACTTCCTTGCCATTAAGGAATTGAAAATTCACGGAGATCTGTACCGCAGACGTACTGACATCGTAGGTTTTGTGAATGGTATTCCTCTTTTGTTTGTGGAGCTGAAAAAAACACAGTAGACGTTCAGAATGCCTATGATGATAACTATACTGATTACCAGGATACCATTCCGCATCTGTTCTATTACAACGCATTCCTAATGCTGTCCAATGGTACGGAAGCAAAGGTCGGAACACTTGGAAGCAAATATGAATTCTTTCACGAGTGGAAGCGTTTGGCTGAGGAAGACCAAGGAAGCGTTGCCTTAGAGACAATGCTTCGAGGAATCTGCCGGAAGGAGAACTTCCTAGACCTCTTCGAGAATTTTATCCTTTATGATCACTCAGGCGGTCACACAGCAAAGATTCTCGCTCGTAACCATCAGTATCTTGGAGTTAATGAAGCTATTAAAGCTTATGCTGCCCGTAAGTTAAATGACGGTAAGTTGGGTGTATTCTGGCATACACAGGGTTCTGGAAAGAGTTATTCCATGGTGTTCTTAGCTCAGAAGGTGCGTAGAAAATTTGAGGGTTCACCTACTTTTGTGGTTCTGACTGATCGAGATGAATTAAACACACAGATTAGTGATACCTTCGAGAACTGTGGACTTCTTGGAAAGACAAAGGCTCCTCAGTTTATTGCCTCCAGTGGTGATGACCTTGTGAGTAAATTGAAAGGAAATCCAAGTTTCATCTTTACGTTGATTCAGAAGTTCAATAAACCAGATGCAGAGCCGATCTATCCAGATCACGATATTATCATCATGTCCGATGAGGCTCACAGAAGCCAGTATGGTATTTTCGCAGATAATATGATGAAGTTACTGCCGACGGCAGCACGTATTGGATTTACCGGTACACCATTGCTCTCTAGTGACAATATTACCGCACGTACCTTTGGTGGCTATGTTTCTGTCTATGACTTCAAGAGAGCAGTTGAGGATGGTGCGACCGTTCCGCTTTACTACGAGAACCGTGGAGAGAAAATTGTTGACCTCCACAATCCAGAAATCACCAATCAGATTCTGGATGCTATCGAGAATGCCGATCTCGATGTAGATCAGCAGGACAAACTAGAAGCTGAATTTGCAAAGGAGATACACTTACTCACAGCCGAGCCTAGGCTTAGATCTATTGCTCGTGACTTTGTGAGTCACTACTCTGACCTCTGGACAAGCGGTAAGGCTATGTTCGTATGTCTGAATAAGGTGACCTGTGTCCGCATGTATAATTACGTACAAGAATACTGGAAAGATGAAATCAAGAAGTTAAAACAGCAGATCAAATCTGCCTCCCAGCAGGAAGCGCAGGAACTGGAGCGCAAACTGAAATGGATGCAGGAAACAGAGATGGCTGTTGTCATCAGTCAGGAACAAAATGAAATTCAGACATTCAAGAAATGGGATTTGAATATCAAATACCACAGAACTAAGATGGAGAAGCGAGAGTTGGACAAGGAATTTAAAGATTCCAAGAATCCGCTTCGAGTTGTCTTTGTCTGTGCCATGTGGCTTACCGGATTTGATGTGAAGTGTCTGAGCTGCCTGTACCTTGATAAACCGCTGAAAGCCCACACCCTCATGCAGACAATTGCACGTGCAAACCGCGTTGCCGAAGGTAAGAGCAACGGACTGATTATTGATTACATCGGCATTGTCAAAGCACTGAGAAAAGCACTTGCTGATTATACTGCAAATGTTGGTGGCGGCGGTGGAACTGATCCGACCGTTGACAAGAAGGAACTGATCGCTCGTATTATTGAAACGATAGATAAAGCAAAGACCTTTTTGTCTGAAAATGATTTTGATTTGGAAATGCTCATTAGCGCCTATGATTTTATGAAGCTGTCTTATCTTCAGGAAGCTGCTAATGCGGTCTGTGGCTCCATTGAGGACAAGAAGACTTTCTCAACGTATGCTTCTGAGCTGAATCGTTTGATGAAATATGCTGACCGAGAGGATATTACCGGGCACACTCGTAAGCAGTATGAAGCTATTGCAGCCATTTATGCAGAACTCCAGAAGAAGCGAAAGCATATCAATACCACAGATTTGATGATTGAGATTAATGGAATCATCAGCACCTATGTGGAGATTCAGCACACACCTTCAATAATGCGTGAAGAACCTCGCCGGTTTGATATCAGTGCAATCGACTTTGATTTGCTTCGCAGAGAGTTTGCAAAGGTGAAGAAAAAGAATCTTGTGATGCACGATCTAGAGGAAGTGATCCGTCAGAAGCTGGATAGGATGCTCTTTACTAATCCTGATCGTATCAACTACTACGAGCGCTATCAGGCGATCATCGAGGCTTACAACAGCGAGCAGGACAGAGCCACTATCGAGAAGACATTCATGGATTTGATGGACCTGGCAAACCAGATGAATGCAGAAGAGCAGCGCTATGCCCGTGAAGGATTCAGTAGCGATGAAGAACTTTCTCTTTATGATATGTTGTTCCGTGAAGATTTAAGCAAGAACGACATAAAGAAATTGAAGGAAGTTGCAGCTGACCTGTTCCAGAAGATAAAAGCAAAAATCTCTGAGCTTGACCACTGGACGGACAAACAGGAGACCAAGGCGGCGATAGACAATCTTATTCGAGATACTTTATGGGCAGAATTGCCGGAGTGTTACGATGAACTCAGCATCTCCATGTACCGTCAGAGAATTTACGAATATGTATACACACGCTATCAATCTGTAGCTTAACCTAAAATGATAATGACCACACCAGAGCAATCCATACTCTAGTGTGGTCATTCTGTTTTCCTCTGCATGAAGGTGGTCACTGAAAAATCTGATTGGCATTCTTTTGCAGTGCAAACAAAAGAAGCATTCCAAGTATGCCGCAGGAGATTACCTCACCTATGCCAACTGTAGCTGTTAAGTACCAGATGGAGTCTGGTGCACCATAGACGATGCGAAGAACCTGCGGAACAACAAGGATATTGGATAAAATTGGCGGCAGAGGTGCCAGCCATTTGCTGATATGGCGCAGCTTATAAGTAAAGAAAGCACCGATCAGTGTGGCAAGTGAGCCAAACAAAATATCCCAGATTGCAGATCCGGTGATGGTGTTACTGATGATGCAGCCAACAAAAAGTCCTGGAATTGCTGCTGGTGTAAAAAATGGTAAAATGGTCAGTGCCTCAGAGAATCGAACCTGAATAACACCATTTGCGAGTCTTAAAAGATTGGCAACCCAAGTTAAAACGACATACATGGCGGCGATCAGTGCTGCCTGAACCATGTGTAAAACATGCTTATTTCTCATAGATATGTATAGCCTTTCAAATTAAACATGTGAACTCCCCCGTCTTATAAAAAACGGGGGAGTCAAAAATCCTATTATTATCTTATTTTAAAATAATGCAGGATTACAGACCGAGCATCCGCTCAATAGAAGCCTTAGAGGTAACACCTGTTACCTGATCAATCAGTCTGCCATCTCTAAAGATAATCAGAGTTGGGATAGAAGTAATGCCATACTCGGAAGCAAGATCTGGCTCCTCATCTACATTTACCTTTCCAAATACGACGTTGGAATGAGAAGCGGCAAGCTGATCAATAATCGGACCCTGCATACGGCACGGACCGCACCAGGAAGCCCAGAAATCAAGCAGTACTGGCTTGTCAGACTTTAAAACGGTTTCTTCAAAATTGCTTTTTGTAATAGTTAAAACGGACATAGTAAAACTCCTTTCGCTAAATAGTATGCACCCAAGTAGGGGTGATGATTCAAGTAAAATAATTATAGTGCCAACAGTTTTTCAATCAATGCTTCAACGAGGCGTGCAGAGTGATATGATGCCATCTTGGAAAACTGAGTGTAATCCATTGTGGCACTTCCGTCTGCCTTGTCGGAGATGGAACGAATGATCAAAAATGGAACTTCATTTAAAGAAGCAACATGAGCAATTGCACCGCCTTCCATCTCAGCACAAAGACCATGGAAGGTGTCAATAAGCCAATTTTTCTTTTCCTGTCCGGAAATAAACTGGTCCCCAGTTAGGATTAAGCCCTCATAGACTGTAACATCTGGATTCGCCTCATGGCTGCAGGAAACAGCCAGATCATGGAGCAGTTTGTCAGAGGTAAATACCTTTCCAGTACCTGGAACATCACCTGGCTTATAGCCAAGATCTGTAACGTCGAGATCATGCTGGATCACCTCAGTGGAGACAACAATATCGCCAATATTGATGCGGGAATCTAAGGATCCGGCAGCACCTGTGTTTACGATCATCTTCACATCAAACAGATCAATTAACATCTGTGTGCAGGCTGCGGCATTTACCTTTCCGATTCCGGCCTTTACGATAACAACAGGATACTCATGGATGGTACCGCAAAAGAAAGACAGTCCAGCCTTTTTGACGGTCTTTTCAAGCAAAAGGCGCTCAAGTAACAGATCAATTTCCTGCTGCTCGGCACCGATAATACCAAGTGTTTTCTTCATAAAAGTATCTTAAAACCACCTTTCTTGACAATTAGAGTCAGGCACGGATGAACTGGAGTTTTCGTGAACTGACCTCAGGGGAGATTGCGCCCCTGATAAGATACAGTATATCAGTACAATTCGAAGATTGCAAGTATCAGATGGTGAATGATTCGGTCATTGAATGGTCGAGGATTAAAGCGCCTGTGTTCTAAATCATGCCCAAGAATCTTCTAGTAGAAAGTCGCGAATATTGCGGTGCTTGATTCCATTTCTGCTCATATCAAATTCATCGAGAGATACGACATACTTTGGAAAATTGTCTCGAATGTTATCATACACGCCAAATTCACGCTGAATGGTTTCGGGTGATGCGAGTAGGTAGGTTACTTGAATATAGATGCGCTCTCCACGCTTGTCACATACGAAATCGACTTCTTTGTTTCCCTCTTTTCCAACTGTGACGGTGTAGCCACGGCGCAGTAGTTCCATGTAAATGATATTTTCAAGAATTAGATTTATATCGCGCATGTTGCCGCCGAAGACGGCTTCTCGAATACCGTGATCTGCGATATAATACTTTTCATTTGAAGATAAAAGCTGTTTTCCTTGAAGATCCTGACGTTTTACCTGATAAAATAGGCAGGCATCACAACAATATTTTAAATAATTGAGAATGGTATCTGCAGAGACAGAACGTTTCTCATTTTTTAAGAATTTCACCAAAGAGGAAGCAGAAAATGGTGTTCCTATGTTTGACATAATATAAGCTGTGATTCGCTCTAACAGATCAACATCGCGAACCTTGTTTCTTTTGACAATATCTTTTAACTGAACTGAGTTAAAAAGATCTGTTAAATATTGAATGGATGGTTCCTCGGCATAACGAAGGTTAGACAAGTATGGCATACCACCCGATACAAGATATTTTTGAAAACAGCTTGAAATTGATTCATCTGGTGCAGTGAGATGGTACAATTCAAGAAATTCTGCAAATGAAAAAGGATAAATAATAAATTCAACATATCGGCCACCAAGATAGGTAGCAAGTTCGCCGGACAACAGTTTGGCATTCGAACCTGTAATGTAAACGTCGCAGTCAAGCGTGATTCGTAGAGAATTAATGCATTTTTCCCAATCTGTTACTTCTTGAATTTCATCAAAGAAAAGGTAGACTTTTCCATCAATGGAAGAAGCAAGCTTTGTGATTTCATCATGCAGAGCCTGTGCAGTTTGCAGGTAGGTGTATCTCATATCCTCAAAGTTAATTGAGATAAATTGGGACGAATCAACACCGGATGCTTTTAATTCGTCTTTTATTAGTTCTAGCATAACGGATTTTCCACAGCGACGGATACCAGTCATAACCTTGACTAAATCGCTTCCGATAAATGGTCGGATGCGTTTCATATATAATTCACGTTTAATCATAAAAGAGGCTCCTTTCATATACTAGTGAGTATATCATATCACTAGTATACTAGATAAAACAAGTGAATATTACAATTTTATCGAGTATAAAATATAAAATTGAACATATTAGGGATTTTATCGAGTATAAAAGATGAAAAATGATTTGAGAAAATTAGAAATATTGAATACTTGGTGAAATTGCACGATAGATACACATAGAAACCTTGTGGAAAAGTCCCTTTGAACACTTGAAAAAAAGAAGTAAAATAAAAAGTGGAAAAATAAGCTTTATCTAAGAAGAGTAGAGGTCAAAGTAATGTATCATATCGGAGATTGGGTAGTTCGGTCGTCAGGCGCAGGGAAAGAAGACAACAGCGGTAGACGGACAGTATTTCAATTTGGCAGAATCTCGCTTGTACTCAGAGTTAGAGCATGCGTTAGGAAAGAGCAGAACTGATGTAGAATCGATGATCAAAAAGATTTGCGAAAAAGAATAAAACTTTAAATTTTTTGCCGTCTCGAGCATTGCTCGAGGCGGCATCGTAAATTACCGGGAAGATCGTTGACGAATCATTGACATAGGCACGCGCAATATTAATCGAAACTGGAAAAGGTAAGCTGTATAGAGAAAGTCAATATTGTAGCGCGTATCGCGACAGATGATTTTTTCTTACCAAATTATAGTATAAAGATCAAACTTATCCATCTAGGAACAACGATTTGGACTTGCGGCAAGATAGCAAATAATATATAGATAAACGAATAAAAAATGGGCGACTTTTTACTAAAAATAGAATGTTGAACAATGCTTCCTTTTCATTAATAATGAATCTATATTCACTAGAGAAGGAGGAAAATTATGTTTGGAGAGTGGAATGTTGAGGATTGGAAGGTGATTCCAAATGAAGCAAGACCAGGAATTCGCTTGTGGCTTCCATGTGCGGCAGTAGATAAACAAGATATACGTCAGGAACTTGAATTACTAAAAGAACGAGGCTTTGGGCGAGTTGAAATTACAGCTAGGTGTAATCAGCATCATGAGATTATAAAAAGTGAAGATGGATGGCCATCTGAAAATTGGAATCAACTGGTAACAGTTATTGAAGATGAAGTACAAAGACTAGGAATGAAGCTAGATGTAACCGTTAGTATGAGTTGGCCAATTAGTATACCAGAAATTCAAGATCCCGATAATTCAGCGACCGTGCATGAATTAACTTATGGAGTAAGGGAGTGTTCTAAAGACGGTTATTATGAAGGAAATGTGCCATTAAGGCGTGTAAAGCATGATAAAGGAACCCCCGAATTGGTCGGTGTATTTGCATATTTAGAGTTAAAAAATCATGTATTGAAAAAAGATAGTTATATAGATTTGATGCCATTTGTTGAAGGAAAAGGAGAAGAGGCTGTGGTGAGATGCCAGCTTCCGCAAACAGATCAGGGAAAATGGCTTATTTTTGCCTTTTATCAACAGCCAAGTTCAGAAATGGTAGAAGGAATGTATTATGTTGCAGATCATATTGGAATAGCTGGTGAAAAAGCGATAGAAGCGTATTGGCGTCCAATTCTGGAAGAAAATCAATATCCGTCTATGGAATCCATCTTCTGTGATTCAATGGAATACAATACTTGTTTGGATTGGACAGAGAATTTTGAACAGGAATTTGAGCGTAGAAGAGGATATTCAATTATTCCATATTTGGTGTGTTTGAACACTGGTTGCGTAATTCCAAAGCCAGATTCGCCAGCATATGTATTTGAAAAAGATGGTTTAGCAGAAATGATTAATTTCGATTTTTTAAAAACGCTGACAGAGTGTTATTGTGAGAATCACCTAGGGCGGCTATCTGACTTTGCAAGGAAATATGGTAAGACAATTCGGTATCAGGTTGCATATAATAAGCCTTTTGAAATTGGAAAAAGTGCATTGTATGCAGATATTCCAGAAAATGAAAGTGATGGTGGACTCACCCTAGATGGATTGAAAACAATGTCAGCAGCGGCTCATATAGCACGGAAGAAGCGATATTCTTATGAATGTGCCTATGAATATGCAAATGCCTATGGACAAACATATGAAGATTTGATGTGGTGGGTAAAACGAGGATTGATGGCAGGACTAAATGCTCAAGTAATGCATGGAGCTTCTTATTCTGGTGGGTATCATGGAACACTTTCTGTAAATGGTAATATACCAAGAATATCTTGGCCTGGATTCGAGACGTTTCGTGTGGCTTGTTCCAATTATTGGAATCGGACGTTGTCAATAGAAGATGCAAGAGGGTGTATGGATACGATTGCCCGTCTGAATGCAATCTTTATGAAAACTGCAAAGGTGGATTGTGCAATTTTTAGAGAAAGTTATGATCTTGCAGGAATAGAGGAAAGTGGAATGTTGTATTCGGATGGAGGGGCTCTTATGAGGTCTGGCTATACATATGAGATGGTAAGTACTGCACTTCTTCAATTGCCACAAGCAATAGCAGAGACTATTGAAACTCCATGGGGATCAAAGGTTGTGATAGACCCAGATGGGGTTTCATATCAATGCTTAATTATTCCATATCAGAAGTATATCTCAAAAGAGTTTTTGCAATGTGTGCAGAGTCTTTTGCAATCAAACTTCCCAATAATTTGGGTGGGAAACTTCCCAAATGGGCCAATTTATTATTCGGAATGTAAAAGTTTAGAAGAGGTATCTTGTTGGAAAAAGCAGTTGCAACAGATTTGGGAAAAAGTAATTCATGTTGATACACTTGAACAAATTCCAGAAGTACTAAAGAAACATGATATTTTCCCAGCAACTGAATTGGATCATGCAGAAAAAATGATAACGGCAAAACATGTGGATAAAGAGAAAAAAATCAACTATTACGCGTTTTACTACTTTAACAGCAAAATGCCAAAAAATAGAAAAAATATTTTTGATAGAAAACCACGTAATGGGTATGAACGCCCAGGGAATAGTTCTCGAAAGCATATTACGGTATACTTGGATTCAGAAGGCAGCGTTTATCGGTGCAATCCATGGAATGGAAAGAGTTATCCGGTATATGCAGTAACGGGAAACCATAGGAGTAAGTGTAGTTTTGATATACAAGAAGACGATCTTATTATTTTGGCAGTTGATGAGACGAATAAGGGGAAAAATGAACAAGACGGCAGTGCTGAAGCTGATTTTTACAAGGACGAAGAAAAATGGATTCCTGTTCAGTTTCAAAAGGTGACAATGGAAAAGTTTGAACCAAACCAGCCAGGAGAAATGTCATTTTTAAGAAGCCATTATACAGAAAAAAAGAAGAGGTATCAGCTAATGGATGGTTTAAAACCATGGAGAAAGTTGGATCCAGAGTTGGAAGCTTTCGTAGGTCGTGGAGTTTATGAGGGAAGCTTTGAAATTCAGAAAATTCAAGACGAAGAACGATATATTTTATGTTTGGGAGAAGTTTCTGATACATTTCAGGTAGAGATAAATGGAAAACGAACAGATTTTCCGGATCAGGTGATGAAAACAGTTGATGTGACATCATTCGTTCATAGTGGAAAAAATCAACTCCATGTTACAGTGACTGGAAATTTGTATAATTATTTGGTGGGAGGACGTCAGAATGAACCAGATTTATGCTTTAAGATTCCAGTTCCATATGAACCAAAAGATTACGGAATTTATGAAACCAAAGAAAAAAAGTGCGGGGTTCTTGTGGTAAAACAAGAAAAGCATTTCTAAAAAAAAGGCGATTTTTTGCTGAATTTTACGCGTTGTAAAAAGACTCCTTATTTAGGATAATATAATCAGAAAAAGGCAAGTGAGGTGATAGCATGAAACATAAAACCAATTCAGTAGAAACGTACAGAAAGGAGACTATTTGGCATAACATTCGGAAATTTTGGCCGTATTATATTATGGTAATTCCAGGAGTAATCTATTTTATCATATTTAAGTACATTCCGCTGGTTGGAAGTGTGATTGCATTTCAAGACTATTCGATAATCAAAGGAATAGGAGCAAGCAATTGGGTTGGATTGGAAAATTTTAAAAAATTATTTTCATATTCAGATTTCCCGAGAATCTTGTCCAATACGATCATACTTGGATTATGTAAAACGGTGCTAATTTTTCCGATCCCTGTAATTTTGTCATTGATGCTCAATGAGGTAAAAAGTTTAAAACTGAAAAAAGTGATCCAGACAGTGATCTACATTCCATATTTTCTTTCTTGGGTAATTGTTGGCGGAATTATATTTGATTTATTTGGAATCGGAGGATTGTTTAATAACATTCGACAGTTTTTTGGATTAAAGCCACTACTAGTAATGCAAAAGGAAAGTTGGTATCGTCCAATTTATGTAATTGCGGCAATCTGGAAGGAATCTGGTTGGGGAACAGTCGTATATTTGGCGACAATTAGTGGTTTGGATCCATCTATTTACGAGGCTGCGGCTATTGATGGAGCAAGTAGATTTGGAAAAATTAGATATATTACATTTCCACTTTTGATTCCAACAATTGTGACTGTATTTTTGTTGAACATCGGAAATTTCTTAGAGTTGGGATTTGATCAGTCGTTCAACCTGCTAACACCAATGACATATAGTGTGGGAGACATTTTGGATACTTATGTATATCGTGCAGGTATTTTACAGGCACAGTATAGCTTTACAACTGCAGTAGGTTTGTTTCAATCGGTAATAGGATTGGTTTTGGTAATGACATTCAATAAGCTTTCAGGCTTTGTTTCAGAAAATGGAGGGTTATGGTAATGATTAAGGAGTCATGTAAAGATAAAACATTTCGGATAATTGTAACCGTAATTCTCTGTATATTTGCAGGAATATCAATTGTACCATTGCTTACCGTTGTAGCGATGTCTTTTAGCTCGAAGGCTGCTTCTGATATGAATATTGTGAATCTTTGGCCAGTCGATTTTACACTCTCATCATGGTATTATATACTAAGCAGAGTAGATATCTGGAAATCATTTGCATTGACATTAGTGGCAACGCTTGCAACAACATTTCTAGCATTGCTTATTACATCATTGATGGCATATCCATTAGCAAAAAAGGAATTTAAAATTCGAAGAATTGTGATGATCTTTGTTACTGTTACAATGGTATTCAAAGCACCGGTAGTTCCATATTTTTTGGTAATGAAGGGGATCGGAATGATAAATAATCCGATGGTATTGGTTTTGCCTCATATTCTGACGGCTTACAATATGATTATTATGAGAACATTTTTCTCAAATTTCCCGACGGAAGTGGAAGAGTCAGCTAGAATTGATGGGTGTGGCTGTTTTCGGGTACTATGGAAAATAGTGCTGCCTTCCTCAAAAGCTGTTTTGGCATCAGTGGGATTATTCTATGCAGTAACGGCATGGAACCAGTTTCAACATCCACTGATGTTTATCCAAGACACAAAATTATATCCATTACAATTAAAGATTAGGCAGCTGATCAATGGAGGATCAGAATTGATGTCTGTTACAGCAGCACAGGATGTCAATTATACAGAAAGCACATTAAGTGCAGCAACTGTTGTTTTTGCAATTATTCCAATTATTATGGTGTATCCATGGCTACAAAAATATTTTGCAAAAGGTGCAATGTTAGGTTCTGTTAAGGGATAAAAAGATAGGCTGTTAAATCAGCTACCATAAAAAACAAAAGTGAAAAGGAGGCAACTTATGAAAAAGGAAAGGATATTATCTGTGATAGCAGGTGGAACAATGGCGCTGACTAGTGTATTCGGAACGTCTGTAATTCCGGTGTGGGCAGATGAAGAAAATGTTGTGGACTTAGAAGTATGGAGTGGAAATGGAGGCGGCTATTTAGGCTCAGAAAAAGGAAGTGCCACCTATAATTTCTATAAGGATTTGCTTGGTATTGGAATTATTGAGCCATATGTTGAATGGAATGGTGGAACGACATATGCAGAACAGTTGAATTTGAGTATTGCATCTGGCGAAATGCCGGATTTGTTTGCACCAGTCAATGGAATGGAAAATGATTTGATTAAAAACGGTGCACTTTTGAATTTGACAGATTTACTTCCAGAAAAAGCACCACATTTATGGGAAGCTGTTTCGGAAGATATTTGGGATGTTATGAAGGCAAATGATCCGACTGGTGAAGGAAGAATTTATATGATTCCAAATGTATTAACGTATCCATTGTGCAGTGGTATGATCCGACAGGATTGGTTGGATGAATTGGGGCTTTCAATGCCAGAAACTCAGGATGAGTTGGTAGAGGTTTTAAAAGCATTTCGTGATCAAGATCCAAATGGAAATGGAATAGCAGATGAAATTCCGACAGGAGGACGAGCGGAAGCACGATGGATGGATGACTTATTTGCCATGTATGGTGTCGCTATGTGGGAGGGATATCCTCAGTTTGATTTATATGATGGTGAATTGACATATTCAGCAGTGACCCCAAATATGAGAGATGCACTGGAATGGATATCGGAATTGTATCAGGAAGGTTTAATTGATCCAGAAACACTTTTGAATGACAAAGCTGGATGGGAAGGAAAGGTGAATTCTAATCAGGTAGGTGTATTCTTCCATCAGGGCAGGTACTCTTATCAGTATGCAGAAGCGTGCGAGAATGCAACTGGTGTAAAAGCACAGTGGGTATTGCTGCCGATGATCAGCGCGGATGGATATGATGGATTTTATTCGATGAGATCAATCAATGGAATTTTCTGGGTCGCAAAAAATACAGATGACGAGGCGAGAATTGATGCAATTATGACTGCATTAGATGCCATGGCAAATCCAGATTATAGAGAGGATTTATTTTATGGAGTAGAAGGCATGCATTATGAGGTTGTGGATGGCGAGAAAGTAAAGCTTCCGAGAGATGTTACAAAACAGGAAGTGTTGAGTCTTGACCCAGACGGGCAGATGATCTCTACAGTAGATTCGTTTACGATGACACTAGAAACAATCAATACACCAGAGCGTTCTTGGGCAGTACAGCAGTCGATTGATAATTTAGCGACCAGTGTTGACTATGGAAAGAGAATTGCTTCAGACGGTATGCCATCAAGTGTCTATGAGGGTTACCCCGACATTGAAAATCGTACACTTTATGTAGAGTATGCGTCAAAAATTATTACGGGCGACTGGCCAATTGAAAAATTTGATGAGTTTGTAGAAAAATGGTACAGTAGCGGTGGACAGGAAGTGACAGACGCTGCAAGAGCATGGTATAATACAACATATCAGGAATAATGGATACAGAGAGCCTGAATCTGCAAGCAGTTGCAGATCAGGCTTTCTGATCGCTATTGATTAGAAAAAATCACAATTCTGTTATGATAAAAATGCGGAGGTAGCGGTAATGAAAAAGTTAAGATTACGCAGTAAAATGATAGCTACATATTTGGTGGCATGTATGATTCCTCTATTGGCTTCATCGCTGATATTGTATTGGACATCAGCAGAGACGCTAGAGACATCAACAAGAGAATTGACAAGAATATTTAGCTCTCAGATTGTGACAGAAATTGATGGATTAATTAATGATTATGATCAATTAACCAAAGTGGTACTAGTGGATAGTGATACATTAAAGGAATTAAAAAGGGATTCAAAAAGTGTAATTGACGAAGTGAATCGAAAATTATTGATGAGGAAAATTTTGATGAGATTGGCGATGTTGAAACCAGAGATTCAAAATGCAGCATTAATTGTCGATGAAGATTATTATTTATACAGTAATGTTAATGCAGGTTCAATTGATATGAGTGCATTAAATAGTCAGGATTGGTATCAAGAAGTTCAGTCTTCAGATTCACTTTTGTTTTTGACAAGATTGCATGATCGCTCTTATTATGAGTACGATAGAGATGCACTTACTGTTACATTTGCGCGAAAAATTTATGATACGAGGGGCGGATATCTAGGAATTCTTTTGATTGACCTAAATCCTAATAGTCTTATTACACTAACTAATGAAATTTTATTGACCAGAAACCAATATAATATTCGAATCTGTATTACGGGTGAAGAAGATAGAATTCTCTATGATTCAGATGCCGCCAGTGGAATAAGATCGTGGAAAGAAGTTCTTGAACAGAAAAATGATTTTCAAGAAGATGAAAAGGAATCTTATTATGTGGTTTCTGATATGACAGAAAAATGCAGAATTAAGGTTAATACAATTATTCCACAAAGTACACTTCTTCTGGGAGTGAATCATATTCAAATCACAATGATAATAGCAGTTGTGGTTTGTGTGGTAGTCGTGATTTTTTTGTCAACATTGTTTGCCAGCACGATTACAAAACCGATTGTATGCTTACAGAAAAATATGAAACAGGTTGAGCTAGGAATTTATGAAAAAATGGATCCAATTGTATCTCAGGATGAAATTGGAGAATTGGTACATAATTATAATCATATGATTGTTCAGATGAAGTCATTGATTCAGGATGTATATCTTGCAGAAATTAAACAAAAAAATGCAAGGTTTCAGACGTTGCAAATGCAGATTAATCCTCATATGTTATATAATACATTGGAATCTATACGGATGAAAGCCATTTTGCATGGAGATGAAGAAACGGCACAGATGATAAAAATTTTAGCCAAAATGTTTCGAATGACTTTGAGTAAAAGTGGGATGACTCATAGGATTCAGGATGAAATTGAGTATGCACAAAATTATCTGTTACTCCAAAATATGAGATATAAAGGTGCATTGACATTAGAGCAATATTTGGATCAGCGAATACTGGAGTCTGAGATCATAGCGATCGTATTGCAGCCAATTATTGAAAACAGTATCGAGCATGGATTTAAAGGATATGGGACTCAATTATGCATCTGTTTGACTGGGGAAATCACAGATGAAGGTAATATTCTAATAAGGATTGCAGATAATGGAAGTGGAATGACATCAGAGATGGCTGCTCAAATGAATAAGAAACTTGAGATCCAAGCAAAAGACATCACACTGGATGAGGAAGAGACAAATGGCGCTAGCATTGGATTGAAAAATATCGCAGAGAGAATTCGAATCCATTATGGAGATGGATATTATTTAAGAATCAGTAGTGCCAATGAAAAAGGAATTGAGGTGGAAATGTGTATACCGGGAATATGGAAATAAGTAGCAAAGAAAATCTTGAAAAATATCGTATTATGATAGTGGAGGATGAGCCAGATATTGCAGAGGGATTGAAATATTTAATTGAAAGGATGGGTTATAGTTATTTTGTGACAGGTATTTTCTATAATGGTCAGGATGGTGTTAATCAAGTAGTTCAACAAAAGCCAGATATTATTATTACGGATATTCGAATGCCAGGGATGGACGGGTTAGAAATGATTCAGAAAATACAAAATGTAATGCAAAACTGTAATTTTATTGTATTAAGTGGATATGCAGATTTTGCCTATGCGAGAGAGGCATTGCGGCTGGGAGTACAAGATTATTTGACAAAACCGGTAGATGAGGAAGAATTATATCGTGTTTTAAGACAGACTTGCGAGAAAATTAAGAAAAGGAAGGAGAGAGAAAATAGGCTAGAGTGTTTGGAAGGAAATGTAAAGCGATATAGTGAAGATATTTCCAAATTTCGAATCAGAGATCTTTTGTTGTTATCAAATAGACCAGAAGATAGGTTGGAAAGAGAGATGGAAGCTGTGGGTATAGATAGTAATGGCGATCAGTATGTATGCTTGTTGCTTGAAGAAAAAGAAACGATTTGGACAGAAGAGATCTGTAAACAAGTGGAGTCTGAATTAAAAAAGAAGAGCAAAATAAAAGTTTGTATTGCTGTTTTAATGAATGATAAAAAAATTGCAGCATTTGTTGGATTTGATGTTAGAGAGACAGATAAAATTTTACAGCAAATGACAAGTATTCTATCAGATTTCCTACATTCAGCTAGCTGCGGAATCGGTAGAATTTATCAAAAAACTGGACAACTTGGACGATCATATGAAGAAGCCCAATGTGCATTGAATTACAAGCTTGTAAATGGACTGGGAAGTGTAATTTTATATGAAGAAATCAATAAAATTCCAGATAAAACAGTAAGAATGTCATCAAATCTTTTATGCTCATTTTTTCACTCTCAGCAA
>ERZ809074.289-NODE-289-length-85487-cov-13.791085_pt1 | contig 85487 bp, 56 predicted proteins | sample MGYA00520795_ERZ809074 | MGnify/ENA primary metagenome ERZ809074 (study PRJEB31570, sample SAMEA3212989) | Homo sapiens | biome: human-gut; feature: human gut; material: fecal | place: Sweden | collected 2011 ...
CTGAGTTTCTATAATCTTTTCATATTCTGGCACTTTTGAAGCCATTAGCGCAAATTCCATCGAAGTACGTTCAAGCAAATAATCAATACTTACCTCGAAAAAGTCGGCAAGTTTAATAAGGATTTCATATCCTGCCTGATGTCGATCGTTTTCATAAGTGCAATATGCCTGTCGAGAAATTCCAAGCATTTTTGCCATATCTTCCTGTCTTAATCCTTTTTGCTCTCTTAATAATATTAAATTTTTCATAGAAGCCTCCTAACTGTAGTATAAAAAGTTTTTTCTAAAAAAGCAACAAAAAGTATCTAAAATACTTGACAAGATATTAAAAGTATCATATAATAGAGAAAAGATAGAAAACGTGGCAAAATAGAAATCGGAGGGAGTAAAAATAAAACCCCTCCAAGGAGCGGAGGGAAAAATGAAAAAAGAAAATAAAACCAGTCTTGTAGTGATTGACGAAACATTCTTGTTGAAATTTCAATAGGATAAAACCTTCGTGATTTGTCGAATGTCGATGGAGGAATGATCGGCGGTGCCGTATTTGTTCGAAGTCACAATTCCCGAAAATTCGCAGATCAGATTGAGCGTTTTGATACATTTTTCCGTTTCGTGCATATTGTCCGTCGACTGATTCAACTTGTAGAGCTTGCCGATTTCGGAAAGGAAGAACATAAAGTCGTTGGCGGAGATATTAGGAAAAATTTTCAGGTTGCTTTTTGCGCGAAGCCGCGGCTCGATATTGAACAAAAGCGAAAATCCGTGCATGGAACGAAGTTCGTCGCGGTAACGCAGGAAAAATTTATCCGAAAGAATGATGTGAAAGATATTGAGATTATTCTTTTCCGAATATCCATGCTGGATATTGGGCGGGATGATGAAAAAATCGCCGCTGTCGATAGGATAGCTGTTATTTTCTATATAATGCCGACCCGTCCCTTCCGCGATGATGTTGATCTCGTAAAATTCATGCGAGTGCATCTGGATGGGAAAATCGTTTTTATGAAAATAACAAAACAACATGACTTGTTTCTTTTGTTCTTCGGACAAAAAATAGTTCGCGTCCAAGGCTTTTTGAAAAGAATAAATATAGTTGTTTTGGATGTTTATGGATTGTGTCATATTCAGATTATAACACCATTTTACAAGAAAAGCAACTAAAAAATTGTAATTATCGCATAAAAAGCAGGGCGTATAGGCGGAAAATTACAGTTGTCGTATAAACGAGCGCGCCTTACGGGCGCAAAAGTTGCAAATGCCTTTAAAGAATCTTATCTCGGCGAGTCGAGGAAAGGATGGAAATGGAAGCAAAACGAAAAAGGAAAAGAAAAAAACTATTTATTGCGGTGGCGGCGGTATTGCTGATATATGCCGCGACGATGCTGATCCCCATGTACTTTGTCATCGTCAATTCTCTGAAAAGGCCCTCGCAGTTTTACGAGAATCCGTGGACGCTGCCGAAAGTGCTGTATCTGGCGAATTACCGTTCCGTTTTCAAACTGAGCGTGGGGGAAGTGTCTATTTTCAGAATGTATATAAACTCCATTATATTCACCGTCGCTTCCACGCTCATCAGCTGCGCCGCGACGACCGTTACCGCCTATACGGTGGCAAGATTTGATTTCAGGGGAAAAGGGCTGCTCGTTTCGATCGGGATCGGGGCGATGCTGATTCCCGATTTGGGATCGAGATCTGTCGTTTATAAGATGTACGTCGATCTGAACATGATCGATACGTGGTTTATTCTCATTCAGTATGCGACGCCCTTCGGAATGATGTTCCTGATCACGTACAGCCTATTCAAAACGGTTTCCAAGACGTATGCCGAGGCCGCGAAGATAGACGGGGCGAGCGAAGCGAGGATATTCGTACAGATCATGATTCCCATGGCCAAGGGAGTGATCGGAATGATGATGGTCATGTCCGCGATCGGCGCGTGGAACGATTATTATACTCCCTATATGTATCTGCCTTCCGTAAAGACTCTGGCTCTCGGCATTCAGGAGCTTTCCGAAGAGGCGCAGACCTACTCCAATTTTACGGAGCTTTATGCGGCGATGGTGGTGGCGATTCTGCCCGTGGTGATCCTGTTTGTCTGCATGAGGGATACCATCATCAACAACGCCGTCGCCGGCGGTCTGAAAGGCTAAAACCGGCGTGAAAAATGCAAATTTCGCGGCAGCATTTTTCGAGTTAATTTGAGCCGCCGCCGCGCGGCAGGGTGATCAGTGTGAAGAAAAAATTTATTTCGTTGTCCATGTCGGCGTTGATGGCCGTATCCGTGTTGGGCGCCTGTGCGGGGAACGAGGAAAACAAAAAGCCGGAAAAACCGGAAATGCCCGTTTACACGACTTCCGAAACGTTCCGAGTCGGAAATTGGGGCGTTCCCCCTCACGAAAATACGGGATATATGGAATACGCCAATAATCCCAATTACTGCAACGAAGAGGAATGGACCAAAATGCGGGACTGCGGATTTAATCTGGCGATTCCCACCGAAGGGGTCAGCGTAAAAGAAATTTGTCGGGATTTGGAAATGGCGGACGCGGTGGGCATGAAGGTGCTCGTCCGGGATCAGACGAGCGCGGGATTCGAAACGATCGTCAAATATGCGAAAGAAAAGGGATTCACTTACGACGAAACGAGGGAAGAGCTGGAAAAGAGGTCGGACTCGATCAAAGCGAACATCGACGAATATAAGAAGCACGCTTCTTTTCAGGGCGTAAACGCGTTCGACGAGCCGAGCATGGATTATTACGAGGCGATCGCTGCCTGTCAGGATTGGTTCTTGAAATATTATCCCGACTATGAATTTTACTCCAATCTCCTTCCCGTCTATGCGACGCCCAAACAGCTTTTCGGCGCGTCGGACGGCAAGGGGTACGCCTATCCCGATTACGTGAGCGAGTTCGTAAAGACGGTCAACCCCGAAAGTTTGAGTTACGACCATTATCCCATTTTGCAGGACTGGGACGAAAGCGCCTATATCAAAGAGGATTTCCTCTACAACCTCAACGTGTTTGCCAATCAGGCGAAAAAGAAGAAAGTGCCCGTATATATCTATTTGCAGACGATGGGATTCTTTTCGAATCTTCCCATCACGAAGTACGAGGAATTCGCCTGGCAATGTTATACGAGTTTGTCGTTCGGGGTCCGAGGGATCATGTGTTTCCAATATTGGACGCAGCTTCAAGCGCAGCAGTATAACAACGTGCGCGGCGGTATCGTCGAGCGGGACGGAACGATCACCCCGCTGTATTATGAAGTGCAAAAAGTATTCGACGAGATCGAAGCGATGCAGGACGTTTATCTGCATTATCGCTGGGACGGCGTAAAGACCTACGAGGGCGGACGGGTCATCAACGATATGTTCACGCTCGTTTCCGATCAGCTGGAAAAGCTCGAAGAGATCGAGTCCGTGGAATGCGACGAGGACGTCGTCGTAGGGCAGTTTACGGATGAAGAGGGAAGTTATGCGTATGAGGGAATAGAAAAAGATTTTGAGAGATTGAAAAAGTATGCCGTCCCCACGGAAGCCGCGAAAGGCGAGGCGCCTTTGGGCGGACTGTGGACCTGCCCGCTTTCCTATCGACGGCTTCCCGACCGCTATTTCCGCGTTTTAGCGGAGATATTATCAAAAGCGGCAGGCTTGTTCCTGCCGCGGGAAAAAGTGCATCTGACCAAACAAAAAATTTCGGACGGTGCATACAGGTATTTGATCAGTAACGATACGTACGGCTACGTGCTCCCCGAGCTTCGCCACGGCAGTCCCATCAAAAATGCCGTTTCCGTCACCAAATACAAAGGCTATAAAGTATACGTCGAAGGGGACGCATTTGTCGATAGGGTCCCGCCTCGCGGCATGAGCATCGTCGAGCTGGAAGAAACGTGATTCTTTAAAGGAGCGCGCCGCGAAACAAAAACGCCGAGCAAAAGAGCTTTGCGTCGTCAACGCGGGCGGCAAAAGGACAGAGTTGTTCAGAATAAACAGCTCCGCAAAACGTTTTCGCAAGAGCGAAAAAGTCGGGAATTGCTAAAAATATCATTTACCATCCTGTCCGCGAAAAGGAAGCGTATTGTTCCCGTCGGCAGGCGATAAAAAATTGTGAAAAAAAGCTCGGATGCGTTTTTAAATCATGGAAAAGTGCTTTTTCACGGACAACTTTTGAAAACGCGCGGGCATTGGAAATAATCCGGACATTGCGCCGAAAAGAGCGCGCAATCAGGGAACGAAAGGGCATATCATTCGCTATATGTCTGGCTGTGCATATGCAAAAATGGGGCGGCACGAGTTGCGCGGAATGGAATTTGCGGGCGCGGCCGCCGAAAAAATGCCGCCGCGGTGGTCGGACGGCGCAGAAAAAAGTCAACGAAACGAGGGCAGAAAAAATGAATATTCTACCGAGAATAAAAAGCTATCAAGAACTAGACGGACAATGGAAGATAGGCAAGGCGTTAAAGGTAAAGGGCGATATGAGCTTTTTAAAGCTCGGCATCAATTTGTTGAAGAATCACTATTCCGCATTCGATATCGCCGTGGAAGAGGGCGGCGAGGACTCGTCGATCTTTGCGGAGAGGATAACGGAACGCGGCGGAGAAGCGAACGAATATTACGAAATCGAAATTACCGAGAGAAGGATCGTCGTGCGCTATACGGATATGCTTTCCTTTCGCAATGCGGCGGCGACGATTATCGCCCTCACGCAAAGCCTAAGGGGCGAATTTTTCATTCGCTGCTGCCGACTCGAAGATTATGCGGACTTTTCCCATCGCGGCTTTATGCTCGATGTCGCAAGGCAGTACATAGAACCGGAGCTGATTCGGGAACGTATCCTGCTCATGGCGAAGGCAAAATATACGATTTTACACCTCCATCTGTTCGATACGGAACGTTATGCGCTGTATTCGGAAGCGGTGCCTAAGCTGAATTGCGAGCCGATCTTCCGGCAATATTCCAAGGCAGAAATGCGGGAAATCGTCGCCTATGCGGCGGGGCTGGGCATCGACATCATTCCCGAACTCGATTTTCCCGGACACGGCCTGTTCGTTTTGAGCAAACTTCCCGATATTCGCTGCGAAAAGGATGGGGAAAAGATCGGCATCTGGGATATGTGCGTTTCCAATGAAAACACGTATCAAAAGCTCCGCCGTCATTTTAAGGCGTTGCAGGCGATAGAGGATCTCAGAGAAGCGAATATCGGCATTATCGGCCACGTTTTCAGGGGAATGTACGATATAGAACTCTCCAAGACCTTTTTAAAAAGCGCCTTCGGGGTAAATATCATTCTCATTCAGAATTCACACTTGATGGAGGTCTGGGAAAAAGTCGAGGAGAGCGAGGTGGAAAAAGAGAAAGCGAAACTGCTGTCCCGCTTTAAGAGAAAAAACGTATCCGAGGAAGACGTCGGCAACGCCGTACGATTGGCTGTGGCGATGCGAAAAATCAGTGAAAAATTCCACTTGAACGCCATGTGCTTTTTGGATCAGCACTTTATTCAAAAACAGGTGAAGACGTCCGCGCGCATCGGCGCCTCCCTCCTGATGGAAAATACGGATATGTGCGTCAACTGCGAAGGGGACCTGGGCGGTCTGGTCGCCGAGATGCTTCTCAAATCTCTCTCCGACAAGAACCCTCTGATGGCGGAATGGGGAGAATACGACGAGGAAACGAACAGCGTGCTCCTGATCGGTCACGGCATTGGAACGCCCGACCTCGCGTCGAGCGAAAAGGAAGTTCTCCTTTCCAGAACGCCCGAAGAATGGGGCTTTGAAGGGAGCGGACTCAATTACGAGCTGGTCGTAAAGGAAGGGGACTACACCATCTCCCACATTTTCGAAACACCCGAAGGGTATCGTTTGCTCATCTCTCCTGTGGAGGGGATCGAGTTCCCCAGGCTCGATTTTGACGAAATTCATGCCCTCGTAAAAGTAAAAAGCCCCGTCACGCAGTATTTGCAGAAATTGCTGGAAACGGGCGTTTCCCATCACGCCGTCTTAGGTTGGGACGACGTTTCCGAGGAACTCAAATCGGTCGCCCGTTTTTTAAACATCGACAGTTTTTTTATCGAATAAGGAGCAAAAAATCATGAACTATTGTCAAATTCCCGCGGAAGAGTACGCGCTGAGAATAGAAGCGCTGAGAAGGACGATGTCGGAGCACGGCTTCGACGCCGTCGTCGCGTTTTCCAATTTACTCGATCCTTCCTCCGTCCGCTATTACACGGATTTTTCCCCCGTCAACGAAAGCGCCGCGCTGGTCGTTTTAAAGGAGGGCGAAGTCACCTTGTGCAGCGGGCAGGCGTCTTACGATTATGCCCTGATACAAAACAAACTCAAAGGCGCGGCCGTCAAGGTTTTCCCCGAGATCGGCGAGGTGAGCGGCTTTGAGTACGATATGTCGGGACAGCTGGATTTCGAAGAATTTTTCCTGCGCCTGAAAGAAAAAAATCGGATCAAAAAGATAGGACTCATCGGCAAACTCATCTTCCCCGCAGTCATCTATAACAAACTGAAAAAAGTATTTCCCGATGCGGAAATCACCGATTTCGATTCGCTGCATTACGAGCAGAGGATCATCAAGAGCGAAAGGGAAATCGAGGTGCTCAAAACCAATTGGGCGATCGTTTCCGAAGTGTTCAAACGGGTGGTACCCAAGATAAAAACGGGGATGTCGGAGCTTGAAATACAGGCGATGTTCGAGGCGGAAATGCTCCGCCTCGGCGCCGAAAGTTATGTGCAGGCCTTTGCGCCCATGGTGGCGACGGGCGCCAAGCGTTCGCATATCAGTATGTGCCGGAATACGCGCAGAAGAGTGGAGGAAGGAGAGATCCTCAATCTCGCCGCGGGGGTCTGCTACGAGGGCTATAACGGGATCACCTGTTCCCCCTATGTGCTCGGCGCCATTCCCCAAAAGATCAAGGACGCGGTCCTGTGTGCTTACGACGCGCTGGGCGAGGCGTCCTCCCGCATGAAAGCGGGCGTGACCTGCGACGTCGTTTTAAACGCGTACACCGACTATTTGAGCCGATACGGCTATATAGAATACTGTCCGTACGGAAGCCTGCACAGCACGGGGATGCTGGAATGTGAAGCCCCCGTTTTCTCCGTCGCCAATAAGAGGGTAATTCGAGAAAATATGGCGATCTGCATCGACGCCTATTTCAAGGGCATGGAATGGGGTAGTTTTCGAATCGAGGATTGCTATCTCATCGAAAAATCGGGCGCAAAGCGGATGACGTCCTATAACGACAGGGCAATTCCGGAAATTTTCGGATGACAAAAGGAGAAAAAAGAAATGGACGGCAAAAAAAGCTGGTATATTCCCGACGGTTGGATCCCTAGGCAAAAGGCAGGAGAAGAGAGCGGCTATGAAGGGCACGAAGCCCTGATCGTCCTCAACTGTAACGAGGAAGAGGCTAAGATCTGGATCGATTTCTATTTCGAAGACAAAGCGCCCATCGAAAACGTAACGTTTACGGTGGGCGGCAAGAGGGTAAAATGTTTCAGAATGGATAAACCGGAGGAGATCGGCGGCGTAACGCTGGGCAGATTGCAGCAATATGCGCTGCGGGTGCGCAGCGACGTGGAAATCGTCGTCCAGTTCGGCAGAATGGACGTGACGCAGCCCAATTGCTCGTATATCGGACTGATGGGATACAGCGAATAGGCGGGCTTTTGACGCGGCTGATAAAAAGCGAATAGGAAGACAGGACTTTGGGCGGCATGGGAAAACTTTTAAAATATTCCGCTTGAAAAAAGACGTCCGAGAAAGAGAGCGGGTTAATCGAGCGATAAAAAGACGTTGTTTATCGCGGTGTCCAGAAGTCCGAGATAGATGGGATGTTCAAGGCGGGAAAACACTACTTTTGTCTTTTCTTTAAAGGTGGTGGTGATGCAGCCGTTGAGAATGTCGAGATAATGGCTGTCCAGCTTTGTCGCCAGTCCCGAGATGACGATGATTTCGGGATCTAACAAGAGGACGATGTTTTTCAGGAAACTTCCCACTTTATAAGCGTTGCTGACGACCTCCTGCACGACGATCTCATCTCCCGCTCTGTAATCTTCGAGAAGAGAGTCGGTGGTATAGGAGCAATCGCGCATGAATTTCCGCCTGGCGATATTGCCTCGGACGGCGGCAAAAGAGATCTCTCTGCCAAGTCCCGTCGTGGCCCTTTCGGTAAGGCTTTCGTAGTAGCCCTCTATCAGGGAAGAGGTAAGGAAACCGATTTCCCCCGCAAACCCGTGCGCGCCCGTAAAGGGATTGTTATCGATGATGAAAGTCATGCCTATGCCGTTGTCGAGATTCATCAGGATTCCGAAATGACATCCCTGCCGTAAGGCTCCCTTTTTAAGTTCTGCTTTGGCGGCGGAACTCAGGAGTCCCCTCACGTGCACCCGAACGTTATATTTCGCTTCCAGCAGTTCTTTGAGGTTGTACTCCTCGTCATACTTTTTCAGGCACGTGGTGATCAGAAGCCCCGTGTTTTCGTCGATGATCCCGGGCGCGGCGATGCAGATATTGAGAAGAGGTCCGCTGTGTCCTAACTCCGTGAGGAGCGCATCGATATTGGAGATGATAAGTTCCGTAAGCTGATTGCTGGAATCGTTGATGATGGGGGGCAGCTTCTTGACGGCTAAAATTGTTTCGTTGATGTCGCAGGCTAAGATACGGTAATAATCCTCCTCATACGTAGAGGCGAACTCGATCAAAATGATCAGTCCGTAGCTTGAATTCAGCGTGATCAGCGACGCTTTTCTGCCTACCGAACCGTTGCTTTTGCTCCCCTGCGTCGTCAGAATATTGCAGGCGAATAAATCGCTTACGATATTCGTGATGGCAGTGGGGGATAATTTAAGCTCCTTACTGATCTCGGGAATGGTTTTGCCGCCGCTTCTGAGCGATTGCAGCAACAAATGCTTGTTGCTCTTCCTGATATTGCTGGGGGTCAGTCCCGTTTTATTGTTCATGCCCTATTCCTCAACTACATTTATTAATGCAATTATAACATAAAATTTAATAAATAACAAGCGAAAATAAAATAATAAAAGAGATTATTCAAAAGGGAGAAGGAAGAATCTATGTTTGAAAAGGCAAAATGGATTCGGGCAAAAACGCAGCCTGTGGAAAACGAATATCAGGACTTTGTTTGTTTTTTCGAGGCGCCTTTGGGCGGCGAAGCCACGCTCAGAATCAGCAGCGAAACGGACTATGTCGCCCGCCTAAACGGCAAGGTGGTCGCTTTCGGTCAGTTTCCCGATCTGTACTCTCACAAGATATTCGATGAAATCGCCCTCGGCGCCTTTATCGAAGCGGGAAAAAACAAGCTGGAAATCACCGCCTATTTCGAACACACCGAAACGGCGGGCTATACGGAAAAAGGGCTGGGACTTTTATTTGAAATCGAAGCGGACGGAAAGACAATCTGCGTTTCGGACGGCGATACCCTCTCTCGCCCGAACTTGTGCTATAAAAGCGGCAGCGATGTCCCTCTGATTACCGGACAATTGGGGTATTCTTATCAGTACGACTTCGCGCGCGAAGGGGAGTCGGGCGGGTTTGAATCCTCTCAGATCCTAAGCCGAACGGTGAAATTGTATCCGCGTCCGATTCGCAGGCTCGTCGAAAGCAAGAACCGCAGCGCGGCTTTCAGAACGGGCGGTTTTTCCTTTTGCGGAGGCGAAACGTCCGCGGAAAAAATGCAGCGGGCGGAGATTTTTGACCGGGAGTTTTCCGCTTCCTTCCCCGACGGGAGCGGGATAAAGATAGAAAACGAGCGAAATCTTTACCTCCTTGCCGATCTGGGCGAAGAAAAATGCGGGCTGTTAACGTTCGATATAGAGGTGGAAGAGGCGTGCGATATGTGCGTCGCTTACGGCGAGCACATTGCGGACGGCAGGATCAGAAGTTATATTTTAGGCCGTAATTTTGCTTTTGATTTTCGGTTGAAAAAGGGCAGGAATCGGTTTACGGGTTATTTTCGGCGTTTGGGCGCAAGGTATCTTTCCCTGTTTTTAGACTCTCCTACGGCCGTCGTATACGATTTTAATCTCCTCTCCGTCGATTATCCCGTAACGAAAATAGAACGGAAGTTCGACGACTCACGGTTGCAGAAGATATATGACGTTTCGGTAAATACGCTCAAACTTTGTATGCACGAACATTACGAGGATACGCCCTGGCGGGAGCAGGCGCTGTATGCGATGGACGGTCGCATTCAAATGCTCTGCGGCTATTTTGCCTTCGGGGAAACATCCTTTGCCCGCGCGTCCTTGGAATTGCTTTCTGAAAATCTGCGAGAGGACGGCTTTTTCACTTTGACGGCGCCCCGCTCGACCGCGCGGGATTGTTTGACGATTCCCTGTTTTTCTCTCGTCCAGTTCTGTGCTTTGGAAGAATACGTCCGCTTTTCGGATGACGTTTCCCTTTTCGCGCGCTATGAGGAAAACTATCAGACCGTTTTAAATAATCTGCTTTCCCGCATCGAAACGGAAGGTCTTTTAAAAGCCGTGAAAGGGGAATATTATTGGAACTTTTACGAATGGAGCGAGGGACTCGACGGAAATTTCCTGACGCTTCCCGAGGATCGCTACGAAGCGCCGCTCAACGCGTTCCTGATCCTGGCGCTGAAAAGCTATCGCTATTTATCTAGGCGGATAGGTCGGAATACGGACGAATACGAAAGGGCGCTTTGTACGCTGACGGACAATCTGGAAAAGTTTTACGATGCGGAAAAGGGATGTTACGCCAGCTTTATGGAGAATGACGGAACGCTGAGCCACTACTCGGAACTCACCAACAGCTTAGTGCTCCTTTCGTCAAATTCCCCGCATCGGGAACGCGTCGCAGAACTTTTGTCGAAGCCTTCGTTTTTGTCACCCGTCGCCATCAATAATACCTTTTTCAAATATAAGGCGCTGCTTGGCTGCGGCGACGAGAAGATAAACGCCCGCATCGTCGATGATATTCAAAACAGGTGGGGAAAAATGCTCGAACAGGGAGCGACTACCTTTTTCGAGGACGAACAGGGGGAAGCCGCTTTTAACGGAGCGGGCTCTTTAAGCCATGGATGGAGCGCGATTCCCGTTTATGTCCTGTGTAAATTGAGGGAAGGAGAAGAGGAAAATGGACTTTAATATCGGCGGCTTACCCGCCCCTTTCGCCGCCGCGCTCGTCGAGCTGGAAAAGGAACTGGATTTTCGCCTTTCGCAAGACGGGGAATCGCTCGTCTATGAGAAGACAGACGAACTCCGCGTTTTGTCGCGGGATAGGGAGATCGTCATCGGCGCGCCCCATCTTCCCGCTTTTTTAAAGGCTTTTTGTTTTATATTGAGCGGGAAACGCAGGCTTTGTTTAAAGATTCGAGCGGACAGACTGAGTTTTATGGCGGATCTGTCGAGAAACGCCGTGTTGAAAACGGAAACGCTGAAAAAATTGATACGGCTCCTGGCCATCAACGGGTACACCGAACTGCAACTCTATACCGAGGATACTTACGAGGTGGAAAACGAACCGTATTTCGGCTATCTGCGCGGTCGTCTGTCCTGCGGCGAAATCAGGGAAGTGGTGGAGTACGGCATGAAATTCGGCATAGAAACGGTCCCGTGCATCCAGACGCTGGCGCATCTCTCCGGGCTTTTAAGGTGGCAGAATTATCAGGAATGTTTCGATTGCGCGGATATTCTCCTCGTCGGCAGCGAGCGCGTTTATAGACTTTTGGAAAATATGTTCGCCTCTTTGAGGAAAGCGTATAAAACGGATAAAATAAATATCGGAATGGATGAAGCGGAACTTTTGGGCAGCGGGCGATATTTCAGGGAAAACGGTTGGCATCCCAAGGCGGAAATTATGGACGGTCACTTGGCCTCCGTGTTGAAACTGTGCGAAAAATACGGCTTTTCTCCCTCCATGTGGTCGGATATGTTTTTCAAAAACGCCTATCGGGGCAAATATTACGCCCTCGACGAACCTATCACCCCGGCGTTTCGGGAGGGATTTCGCGGAGGCGTGTCGCTGATTTATTGGGACTACTATCATCAGGAAGCGGGCGATTATGTGAAGATGATCAAAAAACATAAGGCGCTTACCGAGGACTTTTCCTTTGCGGGCGGGGCTTGGAAATGGTCGGGCTTTGCGCCTCTGCTGTCTTTGAGCCTCAAAAACGGCGCCGAAGCGCTGAAAGCCTGCGCCGCTGAAAACGTCCGCAGTCTGATGCTGACAGCGTGGGGGGACAACGGCGCCGAATGTTCGGTATTTGCCGTTCTGCCCGTCGTCGCCCTCTATTCGGATTATGTGTACGGAGGGAAGTTCGAGGTCGATAAACGACTTTTCGGCATCTTTGCGGGCGATTACGACAGCTTTATCAAGTTAGAACTCGCCAATCGTCTGAAAATGGCGCCTATGCTTCCGCAGACGAATTGCAGCAGTAAATATTTTTTGTATAACGATCTGCTCCTCGGCTCTTTCGACAGCAATGTTGACACGGATACGGGAGAAATATTCAAACGAAACGCCGAGGAGATCCTTGCTGCAAAGGAGAAAGTCGGGAAGTTCGGGTATCTGTTCGATACGCTTGCTTCGCTGTCCGATCTTCTCAGCATAAAGGCGGATTTCGGCGTGCGGCTGAGAGGCGCGTATGACAAAGGAGATACGGAAACGCTGAAAAAACTGCTCGGCGAATGTGCCGTCATGCTTGAAAAGACGGATGAATTTTACGCTTTGTTTTCTCGACAGTGGAATAGAGAAAACAAGAGAAACGGTTTCGAAGTGCAGACGGCGCGGCTCGGCGGGCTGAAACAGAGGATGCGCGACGTGTCGGAAATCCTCTGCGAATATTTGGAGGGAAACGGAGGGAAAATCCCCGAACTCGAAGAAAAACGCTTGGATTTTATGGGCGGAGGAAGCTCATATAGCAAACAAACGGATATTTTATACAATAATTATGTCAATTCCGTCACCGTCAACGTATTTTAACCGAAACGAAAGAACGATTGATGAAAAACTCAAAAACCAAAAAAAGAAGAGCCGAAAAGCTCTTTTTTCTTGCGGAACATCCCGATAAAATTTGTCGCAGGGATAAAGTTGCGGGCGAGGGAGGAGAAACAGCATTCCATTAAAGAATCCGTCGTGCTAGGCGAAAGAGTGGGCGGATACTGCAACGATAGCGAAAGGAAGAGAAGACAGACAAGTTAAATTTAAGAGAAAACAGAGCTGTTTTGCAACAAACGAAAGAATAAAGGGCGTAGTGCGGTGAAAAAAGGACCAAAAAGGGAAGCTTCGGAGCGGAGAGCGGATGGAAAGGCGGCGTTTAAGCGCTCTGTATCCCTGCCTTTCACAATTTAAATACCTTTCCTATTGGGAGATTCGGCTCGATAAAATTTCAAGAAAAAACGGAAGTGTTTTTAAAAACTCTTCGAAAGCGGCAGAAAAGAATTTACGCCGAGTTTTTTGGAAAGGCCGCGCCTTATTTTTTCGCCTTGGAAATATCTTCCTTCGGGGATACGCCGAACTTTTTTAGGTAAAGCCGATAGAAAGAAGAATAATCGTTGAAGCCGCATTCGGCGCAGGCGCGGGTGGCGGGCGTGTTCTCCTTAATGAGGTTTCGCGCTGCCGCCAGCCGCTTGTTCACGATATACTCCCCGATGGAAAACCCCGTCGCCTTTTTAAACAGCCTGTTCAGCTGTGATACGCTTACATAAAATTTATCGGATAAAGACCGGACGGATAATTCCTCGAAAAGATGCTCGTTGATATAATTCGCCGTTTCCAGCGCGGGCGATTTTTCCGCGCCGAAAGCTTCCGATTTCTTGACGGAAAACGCCGAGAAGAGCTGTCCGAGCAGCGCGTAGAAATTGATGAGTATGGCGGTTCGCCTTTCCCCCTCGGAAAACTGCGGCGATGCCATCGCCGAAAACAGTTTTTGGGGATGAATTTCAAATTCCGAGGCGCGGTATAGGTTTTTTTCGCCCAAAGATCGGTCGAAAAAGGGGGAGAGAAGCTTCTTTTCGGGGACGATTGCGTCGAGCAGTTCCGCCGAAAAATTGAGCGTATAACGCTCGTAAGGGCTGGAAGCGAGAATATTGATACGGTGGGATTCCATGGGGCGCATCGCCATCAAAGTGTCGGGAAGCAGTTGATAGGAGGTCGTTTCCACAATACATTCCGCCGTTCCGCGGACGAAGTATAAAAGTTCGAACTGATCGTGAATGTGCATTTGAAAGTCCGCGTTTTTCGGGGTTTCGTCGGATAAATGCCGAAACATCATCGAAGCGTCGGAATAAAAATTATAGAGCGGCATCGGAGTTTTTCCTTGATTTTTTGATTGTCGCGGGAGCGACGTTACGCGGACACGGTTTTTGTTTTTATGACAGCGGCAGCTTAACCGTGCAGTGTCCGAAAACAGGGGCTTTATTCGCAGGACAGTAGAGCCTTATCTGACGTTGTGTGAAAATCGTATGCGAAATACCGCGCGGACGTACGTTTTCGCTCGTAGTATAAAGGAACGCTATGACGCAATACTTGCCCGCTTCTTCGGATAGACGATACTCTAAGGGACGCTGTGCGCGGTCGCGGCGCCTTTTAAAAAACAAGTAGTCTTTGTTTTATGATCATGGAATCGGCATTCTGCTCCATCCCTTAGCGCCCATATCCGCGCGTACAAAGTTTTTCGCTTTTATTATAACATAGAATGCGCGAAAATACAATATAAATAGCTCAAAATTGCAATTGATTTGCAGCTTTAAAGGGTGTAAACTATAATCGCATAGAAAAGCGCGCGGCCGAGAAATAAAATTTTCATCGCATAGAAAGAGAAAAACTCGATTTTTCGCGCGGCGCTTTGCGGGAAAGAAAACGGAAAATTTAAAAGGCAAGAGAATCGGGAACGGCTATGAAAAAGGTCGCGCTCCCTTAACATCGGAGGTGGAAGATGATCGTGCTGAGCGGATTTTCAGACGAGGCGTCGTCGGATTTGAAAAGACAGATCGAAGCGCTGCGGCGGAACCATATCGGTTATACGGAACTTCGGAGTATTGGCGGAAAAAACGTGTCGGAGTTTAGCGAAAGCGAGTGCAAGAGTTACGCAAAAGAGCTTTCGGACGGCGGGATAAAGGTATGGGCAATCGGTTCGCCCTTGGGGAAAACGGAGATAAGCGTCAACTTTGTGGGCTATTTGGAAACGGTAAAGCGCGTCTGCGGCATGGCAAATATATTGGGAACGGATAAAGTTCGGGTGTTCAGCTTTTTCAACGCATACGAAGAAAAGGAGAGAGTGTTCGAGTATCTGAACGAGATGGCGGAAACGGCGGAGCGATTCGGCGTGACGTTGTATCACGAAAACGAAAAGGAAATTTACGGGGATCGTTCGGAGCGCGTGCTGGAAATCATGGAAAACGTAAAGAAACTGAAATACGTCTACGATCCCGCAAACTATTTGCAGGTAGGGGAAGAAGCGGATAAGACGCTTTCGTTACTGCACAAAAAGACGGATTATTTTCATATCAAAGATCTTTCTGCGACGGGGGAGCTGGTGCCGGCGGGCTGTGGAGAGGGGAAGATAGATAAACTTGTGGAAATGCTCACGGGAGATAAAGTAAGACAGGTGAAATACGGGAGCGGCAGGGACTTTGTCGAGAACGGACATCAGACGGATGCGGGGGATCTCGATATGTACGGAATCGTGAAGGCGTTAGTAAAGAACGGGTTTGAAGGATATGTGCGGCCGGACCACGGACGGAATATCTGGGGCGAGGACGGAAAGCCGGGCTACGGACTGTACGACAGGGCGCTGGGCGCCGCGTATCTGACGGGGCTGTTCGAAGGAATAGAAAAGTCGGAAAAAAGTCGGGAAAAAGAATCGGAGGAGAAGAGGTCATGAAAATACCGTTCAGAGTGGAGTTGAGCGGAAAGGTGGCGGCAGTCACGGGCGCGGGCGGAGTCATCTGCGGCGAGTTCGCGCGGGCGCTTGCCGAATGCGGAGCGAAAGTCGCGCTGCTCGATATCAATTACGCGGCGGCGGAAAGAGTCGCGGGCGAAATCGGAGAAAACGCCTTTGCCGTTCCGTGCAACTGTCTGGATAAGGCGGAGATCGTCAAAGCGAAAGAACAAATCGACCAAAAATGGGGAAAGGTGAATCTTTTGATCAACGGAGCGGGGGGAAATAATCCGAGAGCGACGTGCGACAACGAATACATGACTTCGGATCTCGAAGGCGTAAAGGATTTTTTTGCTCTGGAAGAAAGCGGGCTTAAATTCGTGTTCGATTTGAATATCACCTCCGCTTTTCTCGTGACGCAGGTATTTGCGGCGGATATGACAAAGACGGGAGGGAATATTATCAACATTTCTTCCATGAACGCCTACCGTCCGCTGACGAAAATTCCCGCGTACAGCGCGGCGAAGGCGGGAATAAGCAATTTCACGCAGTGGCTTGCCGTGCACTTTGCGCCCTGCGGCATCCGCTGCAACGCGATCGCGCCGGGGTTTTTCGTGACAAATCAAAACAGGGAGATGCTTTACGGCAAAGACGGAACGCCCACGGCGCGGACGGGGAAAATTTTGTCGGCGACGCCGATGCGGAAGTTTGGGGAGATAAGCGACCTGATCGGGTGTCTTCTGTGGCTTTCGGACGAGAATGCGAGCGGATTCGTGACGGGGACGGTGATCCCCGTGGACGGCGGTTTCTCCGCTTACAGCGGCGTGTAAAGGGGAATCGGAATGGATAAACGGATACCGGTAGTCGTTCCAAACGATATGTCGGAAACGAGGAAAATTTTATCCGCGCTTCGAAATTACGGGATTTTCTGCGCGGAAATCACCTTTCGCACGCCTTGCGCGGAGGACGCCATAAAACTTGCTGTCGAGGAATTTCCGGATATGACGATCGGCGCGGGGACGGTGATCGACGGGGAACAATGCAAACGCGCTGTTTCCGCGGGCGCGAAATTCATCGTTTCCCCGGGACTATCAAAGAAGGTCGCAAACGTTTGCAGAGAAAAGCATATTCCGTATTATCCCGGCTGCGTAACTCCTACGGAGATTATGAATGCGTTGGCGTTGGGAATCACGACGGTGAAATTTTTTCCTTCCGACGTCTACGGCGGGTTAAAGGCGATGAAGGCGCTCGCCGCGCCCTTCCCGCAGATTCGATTTATTCCGACGGGCGGCGTGGATAAAAACAATCTGCAAGAGTACCTTGCGTGGGACAGGATTTACGCGGTCGGCGGAAGTGCGTTTGTAAAAGAGGCGTTGGAAAATGATGAAAAATGAAAGAGCGGTAACGTTCGGAGAATTGTTGCTCAGGCTTTCGCCCGAGAAGTATCTTCGGCTCGTGCAAAGCGATCGATACGAGGCGACGTTCGGCGGCGCGGAAGCGAATGTGGCGGTAAATCTCGCCCGATACGGATTCAAAGCGTCGTTTGTGACCAAACTGCCCGAACATGAGCTCGGGCAGGCGGCGCTCGATTGCGTGCGCAGATACGGCGTGGACACTTCGGCGATAGTCCGCGGCGGCGAGCGGGTGGGCATTTACTATCTAGAAAAGGGAATCTCGGAGCGCGGGAGCAAGGTGATCTACGACAGGAAACATTCTTCGTTCGCGGAAGCCGAGCCGTCCGATTTCGATTGGGAAAAAATTTTCGGGGGCAGGGGGTGGTTTCATCTGACGGGGATCACGCCAGCGCTTTCGGAAAATACGGAAGCGATCTCGTCGGAGGCGTTAAAGAGGGCGAAAGCGCAAGGCTGGATCGTTTCTTTCGACCCCAATTACAGAAGCGGCTTGTGGGGGAAGGAGCGCGCGAGAGAAACGTTGAGAAAAATGAGCGGGTACGCGGACGTACTGATCACGAATATGGGACAGGCGGAGGACGTTTACGGGATCGCGGACGAAACGGAAGAGGAAACCGCAAAACTTTTGGCGCGCGAGTACGGATGCCGATACGTAGCGCTGACGAGGCGAAAGACGCATACGGCCTTGAAGCAGGAATACGGCGGAATGTTGTGGACGAAAGGGCAGGGGTACCGTTCGAGGACGCACGAGATAGAGGTCGCGGATAGAGTAGGCGCGGGCGACGCGTTTGCCGCGGGACTGATTTATGCGCTTTCGAACGGATACGAGCCGCAGCGGGCGATAGAGTTTGCCGCCGCGGCGGGTAGTCTGAAACATACCGTGGAGGGGGACTTCAATTTGGTGAGCCTTCGGGAAACCGAAGCGCTCGCCTTAGGAAAGCCCGCGGGCGGATTGGATCGTTAATCCTCTTTCCCCCTCTCGAAGTATCGCTCGACGCAAAACGAAAATCGTTAGGAAAACGAAAGAACAGGTCGCAAAGGCAATAAAAATCCCACGGAAAAAAACCGCGGGACTTTTTAGCGTTAAAAGAAAACCGCCGCGGAAAGCGGACGGGATAAAAGCGGCGGCAGCGTTTATTATGCGAGCGCGGCATAAGCGATGCAAACGATATAAAAATCAATAGCCGCACTCGCGGGGGGGGGCAATAACGCGCGGGGAAACGCATACAATCAAAATTTCGGCTTCGGTGGGATACTGCGGGCGACAAACTCATAGCAGCGGCGAAAAGAGGGCTTTTTCAAATGTTGAAAAGACGGTTGCGATCACAGCGCTCTTCTTGTCTGCTTCCATTTAAGGCAGGCTTTTCGAAAAAACGAGAAAACGGCTTGGATAGAAAAAAGAAGAGGGAATTTTGCCTTCCTCTTCTAAAATTATGTTTTTTAAGAATCAGCTTTTCGAAACGAAATAAAGGGTGTTGTTTTCGTTGCGATACTGCGAGGGCGTCATTTTCAGTCTTGTTTTGAACAGTTTGAAAAAGGCGTTAGGGGTCATGCCCACCGATTCCGCGACGGCCTGTACGGAGAGCGAAGTCTGTTTCAACAGCTTGCAGGCTTCGCTGCAACGAAGAGCAGAAAGATATTCTCCCGGCGAAACGTTCATATGTTTTTTAAAGAGCACGGAAAAGTAAGTCCTGTTGAGAAAGAGCCGCGCGCACACGTCGGTCACGGAAATGCCGTCCGGGTATTCGTTGTTCATAAAGTCCACGGCGCGGTTGATGAGATCATTCGGGGAAATAGAGCGTTCGGCGCTCCTGTTTTCGAGCAGAACGCCGAAAATATCGTAGAATGCCGCGAGAATTTTCGGTTGCAGAGAGCAATCCGTCCCGTTTTGGGTCTGCGACTGTTTGAGAAACTCGTAAATGCGCTTAAAGGAGCGCTTGACGACGGGCGAAGAAACGGTCTTTACGGGCGAATCGGGAGAAAATCCGCTCTGGGAGAGGAGAATATCGGCGTATACGCCCGAAAACGCCACCCAATAATAGCGGTAGGGATTGCCTTTTTGCGCGTAATATTTGACGTGTACGTCTTTGGGCAGCAAAAAGAGGGTATCTTTGGACAGGTGATAGGACTTTCCGCCGCATTCCAGCGTTCCCTCCCCGTCGGTGACGAATTGCAGAATGTTTCTCTTGTCCGTGCATTCGTAGCTATGGCGGGTCTTTGCCTGAATGCCCGCGTTGTAGATCCATACGTCCACCGTTTCGAAAAAATGATTATAGAAAGTGATGCTGTTGAAACGGCCGCCCTTTTTGAGGGCGGCTCCGATTTCGACTGCATTTTTCGCGCTTTTTGAAATTTCTTCTTTCATATCGCTCTTTCCCGCTTGCCGTAAGGATTTCTCGTAATAAGAATAACACGGAAAAAGAAATTTGTCAAGAATATTTTTTGCACTCTGCGTTTTCAAGGGCGGGACACGTGCTCTCTTTTCCTTTGCGCAAACAGCATACAGCCCATTTCGCGGTACTCTTCGATTTTTTCTTTCAGCCGTTCCTTGGACACGCCGAATTCCCTTGCCAGACAAGCGATGCAGAGAAATTTATCCGCATTTCTCGCAATCAGCTTTTTATTCAGTCCCATTTCGTCGTAGGAAACGTCTGCGTCACACTTAAAACACTTCATTTTTTAAGGGAGTTCCGTGATTTTCAGGCGGTATACTTCGCAGGTGTGAGGCTCCAAAGAGGCGGACAGGGTAGCGTTGACGGCATTGATTCTCTTTCCCGTATACGCCTCCGTGCCTTCGAGCCGCTTGCCTTGCAGGAAGGGGACGCCCAGATCGTCGGACGGCACCCAAAGATTGGCGGGCGAATCGGACAAATTGAAAAATCCCAGCGCGACGTCGCCGTTTTCAAGATTCCGAACGATTATCGGATAGTCGTTGTTGCCGCCGAATTTGAGAATGTAAGGACGGTTGCAGCGGGCATCCTGATCGATGGAAAGAAGGGTGGGATTGGTGAGAATCGCCTTGGTTTCCTCGGTCATTTCGCGGATGTCGCAGCCGATCATCAGCGGGGATTCGAGCAGGCACCACGCGGCAAAATGCAGCTTGTATTCCTCGTCCGTACAACCCTTTAACCCGACGTGTCCGCGTCCTTTCATGCCCACGATCAGCATATCCATATCGTTGAAGCATCCCTGTCCGCCGAAGGGCAGAATGTCGTATTGTTGTACGATAAGCCCTTTTAAAGATTCCCAGGTATCGAATATATCGCCCGTGGAACGCCACATATGCGCACCCGTCGAGCCGATCCACTCATGCGTCTGATCGATGCCCCAGCTGCATCCGCTCAGCAGGATATCCCGACCGCAGGACGCGAGGGCAAGCCCCATACGGCGGTATAACAGTTTTCCTTCCGAGGAAGAGGGCTTGAAGCAGTAATCGTATTTGAGGAAATCGACGCCCCACTGCGCAAAGGTCGCCGCGTCGATGAATTCCCGATTGTAGCTGGCGGGATAGCCCGCGCAGGTCATCGTGCCGCAGCAGGAATACATACCGAATTTAAGCCCCCTCGAATGTATGTAATCCGCGACGTACTTCATTCCGTGCGGAAATTTTTTCGGATCGGGAACGAGCCTTCCGTCTTTGTCCCGCTCTTTGAGCGCCCAGCAGTCGTCGATGACGACGTATTCGTATCCCGCGTCTTTGAGTCCCGAAGAGATTAAGGTATCCGCGGAAGCAAGGATAAGCTCCTCGTTGATGTTTTCCGCAAAGGTGTTCCAGGTGTTCCAGCCCATAGGAGGCAGATGCTTGATCATGATTTATTCCCTCGTTTTAACTTTATTTCAATACCCGAAGTATAGCACAGGCGGGATGAAAAATCAATATTCTTTTGTCGCAAAAAAGTGTAATTTTGTTCTATTCTGCAAAAGGGAGTCTTCGGCGTCGGACACATTGTTTTTTGAGAAAAAAGAGGATGCGGGAAGATAGTAGAAAAATTTTTTGAAAGAGAAAACTGAGCATAAAAATTGTGAGAAAATATTTTTAAACGAAAAAGAAAAAGGGAAGATTTTTATAAACAACTTGAAAAGTCTGTTTCAATTTTTCGGAAAGGGATTGACAACGGGGACAAAGAGTGCTATAATTATCTTTACTAAAACGTTTTAGTAAAGATAATGGAAGGAAAAGGCGGCAAAAAACGGCCTGTTTTGAGGAACTGTTTGTCGGGGAAAAGGAATCTTGCTCTTAGGCAAAGGCGATCTCGCTTTACCTTTTCGGACTCTTGCGGCATTGCGGCTTAAAAACAAGCGGACGGACGCTTTTGTTTTCCTTTGTCTTAACGTATCGGTCTTTTGCGGACGGATGCCGTTTGTCCGCGGGAGGCGAGTTCGTTTTTTCCTTCGTTTTTAAGGCGTACGCGCCTTAGCTTTTCTAAAACGCAAAGAAGAAAAGAGAGGTAAAAAGTCAGTGAAAATTTACGTAGCGGGAAGTTTGAATATGGACCTTGTCATCAAGGCGCCTTTCATGCCGGAAAACGGCATGACGATCAGCGGAGAGGGCTTTATGACCAATCCCGGCGGCAAGGGCGCCAATCAGGCGGCGGCGATCGGAAAACTGGGCGGCGAGGCGTATATGGTGGGATGCGTGGGAAGCGCTTTCGGGGACGAGCTAAAAGAAACGCTGAAAAAATACGGCGTACACACCGAATATATCGCCAAGATCGCGGACGTTTCCAGCGGCATTGCGGTGATCGTGGTGGTGGACGGGGACAACCGAATTATCCTCGACGCGGGCGCGAACGGAAAGGTGAGCGAGGCGTTGATCGAGGAGGCTCTGAGCGATGCCGAAAAGGGAGATTATCTCGTTTGTCAGCTGGAAATTTCGCAAAAAATTGTCCGTTACGCCTTGCAAAGAGCGAAGGAAAAGGGCATGATCACCGTACTTAATCCCGCGCCCGCGGCGGTGTTGGAAGAGGGAATTTTGGAATCTTGCGATTATTTTATCCCCAATCAATCGGAAGCGGAATTTTACACGGGCATTTACCCGAAAGAAGAAACGTCCGCGAAACAATGCGCGGAAGCTTTGGCGGCGAAGGGCGTGAAAAACGTCGTCGTTACGATGGGAGCGGAAGGTTCGGCGTACGTGGGCGTCGGAAAATACGTCAAGGTGGACAGCTTTAAGGCGGAGGCCGTGGACACGACGGCGGCAGGGGACACCTACGTCGGCGCTTTGGTGACGCGCCTTTCCGAGGGCGCGGATATAGAGGAGGCGATGACGTTTGCCAGCAAAGCCTCGGCGATCACCGTCACGCGGCGGGGCGCGCAGCAGTCTATCCCGTTAAGAAGGGAGGTGGAACAAAATTGACGCCGCGCCCGAAACGCGTTACGATCAAGGACGTGGCGGCGCGTGCGGGCGTTTCTCCGTCCGCCGTTTCCATCGCGCTCAACGGCAAGGGAGCATCTCTCCCCGAAAAGACGCGGGAGCGCATCCGCGCCGCGGCAGACGAACTCGACTACCGTCCCGATTATTCTGCCCGGGCCATGGTGACGGGAAAGACGCATATCGTCGGGATCGTCCTTCCCGACATTTCCAATCCTTTTTTTGCGCAGCTGGTGGGACAGATACAGACGGCGCTTGCCGCCCGCGGCTACGACGTCATGCTCTGCAACAGCGGAGAAAAAGCGGAAAACGACTTGCATTCTATCCGCTTGCTCGCGGGACGCGGCGTGGACGGTCTGATTCTGGCGCCCGCTTCCGAGTCTTTGACGGCGGACGGAGCGGCGAATTTACGAAGGGTCCTTGCCAGGGCGAGGCTTCCCGTTCTTTTTCTCGACCGATGCTATGAAGGGGGAACACCGCGGGTGAGCGTAGATAACGAGGACAGCGGCTACCGTATGGCACAGTATCTTTTGAGAATGGGGCATACGAAAATCGGCGTCGTGACGGGACCTCTCGTTTTGAACAGCAGCCGCAACCGACTGCGGGGCGTTCTGAGAGCGCTGGAAGAGAATAATTTGTCTTTGCCCGAGGCGTATATTTACGAGGGCGGATACGATGCAAAATCGGGTATTCTCGGCGCGGAAAAATTGTTGAAAACGGACGTTACGGCGATTTTTGCCTTTTCCGACGTGCAGGCGTGCGGGGTATATCAGCGGCTTTTTGAGTTCGGGAAACGTATTCCCGAAGATATTTCCGTGGCGGGCTTCGACGATACGTTTTATTCCGCCGTCTGCGTGCCGCCTCTGACGACGATGCGACAGCCGCTGGGGGAGATCTCCGCCGCGGCGTGCCGCCTTTTGTCGAAGATGATGGAGGGCGGAGGATCCGCAGAGGAAGTATGCGTGCCCGCGGATTTGGTCGTCCGAGGCAGCGTGAAACGACTGCACGATAATCTTGAAAAGCAATAGGAAATAAGGAAAGTATAAAGCGGTCTAAAAAGGTCGCTTTATTTTTTATCGGCTGTGCGGGATGTCATTTTTATCTTCTTTAAGAATCATGGCTATTTCGTTTATCTGTTCCGCCATATTTTTTAAAGTTCTTTTTATGGATTCTTCCCGCTTCGCTTTTCGGATATCGATACTTTCCCAAAGTTCGCACACCGTATTGTTGGCGCGGCACTTCCTGAACGTGGTATTCGTATAATTTTTCAGACAATGCCCGCAAAATACAGAATTGTAAAAAGCATGGATTTTTGTGTAGTGTTGGCAAAAATATTTGCAATTTTCACATTTCTTCTTTTCTGATTCTTTTGAGTTCATTCTTTTTCTCCAAAAATTTATCCCGCAATACGCGATTCGCGTATCATAAACGCATTTCGCGTATTTTATGATAAAATTTTAATATGAGCAAATTTAATGAAAAAATAAGAGAATTGCGTCTGGAAAATGGTTTTACACAAAAGAAAGCCGCAGGTTTGTTAGAAGTTTCCACTACTTGTTATGCGGGATATGAACAAGGATATAGAGAACCCGATTTTAAAACGCTGATAAAGATTTGCAAACTATTTGACGTAAGCTCCGATTATCTCCTTGGCTTAGAAGACGACACGGGAACGAAGCTTTATTGAAACATATTCACAGATTTAGACTATCTTTTCGGCTTAGAGGTAGATATGGGGCGAAAATCCGCCGAAAGTGTTTCGGGTCGAGCGTTCGACGTTTTTTGTCCGACTCGTTCCCGTTTGAAATCCTGATGAAAAAATCTTTTAAGAAGGTCCCGCTTATTGACGTGCGGAAACAAACGTGTTACAATAAAAGGAACAAAAAAGGAGGAATCGAGCAATCATGGACAAAGTTTTAAGGATATGCGGTAAGGGCAAAATACGCCTGCGCCCCGATACCGTTTGCGCCGAACTGACGTTAGAGGGCGTGGGAAAGGAGTATGCCGAGGCTCTGCAAGCGGCGCAGGAAGCCTTGGAGAAGGTAAAGGGCGCTCTGGAAAAATCGGGCTTCCGAAAGGAAGATTTGAAAACCTCCGACTTCCGTGTGGAAACGAAGTACGAAGGATATCGTGACGAAAAAGGGGATTGGAAACAAAAATTTGTCGGTTATCAGTATACCCATGCGCTGAATCTGCGTTTCCCCGCCGACAATACGCTGCTGGGGAAATTTATTTCGGCTGTCGCAAACAGCGGCGCCGAACCTGTCTTTTCCTTTTCCTATACAGTGAAGAATATAGAAAACGCCAAGGACTGGCTGCTTCGGGAGGCCGTAAAAGACTGCGCGAAAAAGGCTCTGATTTTAGCGGATGCGGCGAAGGTGGAGCTTGTGAGCATCGTCGAAATAGACTATTCGCCCGACGATAAGAATTTTTCCGCTCGTCCGATACAGCCTATGCGCCTGCGCGCGGCGGCGGATGCCGCTCCCGCGAACCTTTCTCTCGACGTGACGCCCGACGACATCGAAGTCGTCGATACCGTGACCGTCGTTTGGGAGATTGCCTAAAATATTTTCGGATGATTTTTCCCGACGGCTGAAAAAATTTCAGCCGTTCTTTTTATAAACAAATTTCTTTTCGGACGATGTCGATGGAAACGAATAAAGAATGAACAATATATACGGCAGGGGAGAAAGGAATCAAACGCAATTGACAAGAGAGTGCGCGCAAGGGCGAAAAGAAAGAAAAATAGGAAAGGCAGCGTAATCGAAAGAAGAGAATAAGGGACGGAGGAAGCGAAGCGGCGGAAAAACTATCCTGCACAATAGGAATGGCGCGACGAATGAAACGGCTAAAAAAATTGCCTTTCCAAAAGGTAAAATACGATTTTACCCTCAGGCGATACGAAAATACGAAATCCTCCGCTTTACAAGGACGAAAAAATATGATAGAATAAAAAAGGTCTTCCGTCTGCGTTCGTTGCAACCTTGACCGGGCGGAACGGCACTTTGAAATTTTCGGAGAAAACAGAGATGAAAGGAATCTGGGGCAAAAATTTATCGGAAGAAATGAATTTAACGCTTGCGTTCGTGCTCGATTTGGGCGAACAAAAGAAAGGCCGCATGAATATCGCGGGCGCTTCCTGTTTTAGAGTGTATGCGGACGGGAAACTCATCGGTTTCGGTCCGCAGCGCGCCGCGCACGGCTATGCCCGCACGGCGGAATATCCGTTTTCCGCGCGGTTTGTCGTCGTGGAGGCGGAGAGCTGCTATGTGCAGACCTTTTGTTGGGTAAAGCAGAAGCCCTTTTTTGCCTGCGAACTCACCTGCGAGGACGGCGTCTGTTATGAAGCTTCCGATTTCGTCTGCTTTCGCCTTGACGACCGCGTACAGAAAGTCCAAAGATACAGCTTTCAGCGCGGGTTTGCGGAGATTTATCATATGCGGGAGGACAGGACTTCCCTCTATCACGGCGAGTCGCGTTTTGAACGCGTTGAAACGGAGGAAACGGGAGTTCCCCCTCTCCTTGACTCTTGGGTGGGGAACGCAAAGCTCCTTCGTCACGCTCCCGTCCAGAGGGTGGAGAACGGCCGGGTGGAGATCGACGAAAACGCCCGGGTGTGGCGGGACCGCGCTCACGTTACGGTCGGGGAAATTTTGGAAGGATATAGAATAGAAGAGTGGGAGGAATCGGCTACGGACGAGGCCTCGAAGTTCGTCTATGTTGCGGGAGAGCGCGCGGAAACGGGCGGGCTTGCCTATGCGACTTACGATTTCGGGCGCGCGATCACGGGGTTCACCGAATTGGAGATTCGGGCGCAGGCGTCGGGCGTCGTCTACGTCGTTTTCGACGAACTTCTTTGGGAAGAGGCGGGAAAAGGAAAAAATTACGTCGGTTTTGAGCGGAACACGTGTTCCAGCGTGCATAAGTGGACGATAGAAAAGGGCGGGGTTTTTCGCGTTTCCGCGTTTGAGCCGTATACAGTGCGCTATGCCTGCGTCGTGTATACCGAGGGCATGGAGGTGAAAATCTTTCAAAGGGATTACGAGAATCCGAACGCGGGCAAATTCCGTTTCCGTTCTTCCGACGAGGAGATCAACGCTATCATGGAGGCGGCTCGTGCGACTTTGGCGCAGAACGCCGTCGATTTGCTGACGGACTGCCCTTCGAGAGAGCGGGCGGGCTGGCTTTCCGACAGTTGGTTTTCGTCCGTCGCGGAAGGACTGTTTACGGGGGACAACGCGGCGGAGAGGACGCTTCTCGAAAATTATATTCTCGCGGACAAGAGCGGGCTGCCCGAGGGCATGATTCCCATGTGTTATCCCGCGGACAATTACGACGGCTGTTATATTCCCAATTGGGCGATGTGGTATATTCTCGAAGTCGCCAAATACGCCGAAAAATACGGGACGGACGATTTGGTGATGCGTTCGAAGGAAAATATCCTCGGCATCTTCTCCTATTTTCAGAACAAGGAGAACGAGTGGGGGCTGCTGGAAAATCTCGAAAGCTGGGTATTTGTGGAATGGAGCGCGGCGAACGACGCTTCGCATATCGCGGGAATCAACATTCCGTCGAATATGTGTTATGCGGCGTGCCTCGAAAGGGCGGGAAAGCTGTACGGCGACGGGGAAATGGTGAAAAGGGCGGCGGATATTCGCTCAAAGATCAAAAAGCTCGCTTTCGACGGAAAATTTTTCGTCGATAATCTCGTGCGGGACGAAACGGGAACGCCCGTTCGCACGAACCATCTTACGGAAGTATGTCAGTATTATGCGTTCTGGTTTGACTGTGCGACAAAGGAAGAATATCCCGAATTATTTGAAGAATTGATGGAGCGGCTGGGAACCGAACGGGCGGAAGGATATATGCCCGAAATGGAAAAGCCGAACGTCATGTACGGCATCTATATGCGGCTGGACCTGCTGATGAGAATGGGCGAGCGGAAAAAGGTGCTCGGGGAATGTCGGCGTATTTTCGGGAAAATGGCGCGGCGCACGGGGACCTTATGGGAGCACAACGCCATTTATGCCAGCTGCGATCACGGCTTTGCTTCCTACGCGGCGCGCTGGCTGATTTGGGCTTTGACGGGATACGATTGTCTTTCGGGCGCTCCCGCGGCGAAGGAGGGCATCGGCATCGATTGCGATATGTCTGTTCCTTTGCGCAAAGGACGGCTGAAAATTAAAGTGGAGAATGACCGTGTACGAGTTTACCGTACTCTGGCGCGCGCCCGGACGGTGAGAAAAGACTAACGTCTTGACTACGAAAAGAAGGCTTTTTCGAGCGTTTTCGGACGTTTTGAAAGGAAACGCTCTTCCCGTTTTGGACGAGTTTGACGATAGATTTCCGAAAAGAGAAGCGCGGAAAGTATCGCCAAGAAAATTTGACCCGACAAACGGGACGCACGACAGAGAGAACTTTGCCTGAAAAATCAGAAGCGCCAAACGAAAATCGTTTCGAAAAAATTACTCGCAATCGTCGGGAAACGGGTAAAAGAGAAGCGATTATGAAAAGGGATAAAAGAGCATGGGCAGCGCGGGAAAGCGGTGTGCGCCTCAGCGAAAAACGTTGAAAAATATTCCCAAGGAAGAACGGCTTTCCAAGAAACGCGAAAGCCGTTCTCGTTTGAAAGGATAAAAACTCTAAAAAGTTCAACTGTTGAAAAAGGGAAGAGTTTGCAAAATGTCGCAGGAACGGAAAAAGAGCGGCGGGCGGGATGAAAAAAGGATAAAGCGAGGCGCGTATCCGTTTTAAAAGTATATAGAGGCGCTATCGGGCGGGAAAACGCGCCCGTTTATTTTTTTTGACAAATCGCTTGACGGAAGAATAGATATGTTGTATAATTTATTAAATCATAAAAAGAAGCGGGGTTTTTATACGGAACGAAAAGAAGGAGTTGAAGAATGACAAAAGCGGCGGAAAGCATACTCGATTTCTTCGAGAAAACGGCGGAAACGTTCTTTGACAAGACGGCGTTCGGCGATACGAAGGGGGAGATTTCCTTTTCCGCATTGAAAGAAAGTGCGGAAAGGATCGCTTCCGCTCTTTTTTCTTTGGCAAATCTCCGTCGGCCCGTGGCTTTGTTTATGGACAGGAGCATCCGCATTCCCGCCGCGCTTCTCGGCGTTTTATACAGCGGAAATTTTTATGTTCCGCTCGACGTGGAAGCGCCCGAGGAACGCACGAAAAAGATCCTTTCTTCGCTCGAACCCGCCGCGATTCTTATCGACGCGGCTCTTGGCGAGAGGGCGGACTCGATCTGTAAGGATTATAAGGGGGCTAAGCGGATTATTTACGAGGATGCCGCAGGCTCGCAAATAAATAAGGAAGCGCTTTTCCGCATGAGGGAAAAAATAGTTTCTTCCGACCCTGCCGTGGCGATATTTACGTCCGGCTCGACGGGGATGCCCAAGGGATGCCTTATCTCTCACGCCAATATCACCGCCTACATCGCTTGGTTTACGGGGCGCTTTGAAATCGACGAAAAGACGGTGTTCGGGGCGCAAACGCCTTTTTATTTCAGTATGTCGCTATCCGATACCTTCTCGGTTCTCTATGCGGGCGCATCCTATCATATCGTGCCTAAATTTTATTTTACCTTTCCCGGCGCTTTGGTGCCTTATCTCGACGAGAGAAAGATCAACGCGCTCTATTGGGTGCCTTCCGCTTACGGCATCCTCGCGAAACTCGATTTATTTTCCTACGGGAAACCGAAATATCTGAAAAAACTCCTCTTTGCGGGCGAAGTGATGCCCGTCAAAACTCTCCGCTATCTGCGTTCCTATCTTCCCGACGCCCTGTACGCTAATTTATTCGGTCCCACCGAAACGACGGACATCTGCGGCTATTACGTGGTGGACAGGGAATTTGCGGAAGGGGAATCTCTGCCTTTGGGAAAAGCCTGCGAAAACTGTCGGCTCTTTCTCGTCGACGAAACGGGCAGAGAGATCGTCGAGGCGGGAAAAGAGGGGGAATTGTATGCCGCGGGGCCGTTCGTTGCGCTCGGCTATTACCGCAACGCGGAAAAGACGAGGGAAGCGTTTGTGCAGAATCCTTTACAGGGCGCTTATCCCGAAATCGTTTACAGAACGGGCGATCTCGCCAAATACGGGGATGGAGGTCTGCTCCTATACGTCGGGCGCAAAGATTTTCAGATAAAGCGCATGGGATACAGGATAGAACTCGGCGAGATAGAAGCCGCGATGAGCGCCGCGGAGGGCGTCGGAGGCGCCGTATGCCTCTACGACGGAGAAAAAGACAGATTGATTCTATTTTGCGAAACGGACGCGGATAACGTTTCCCGCATTGCGGAAACGGCAAAAGCCCGTCTGCCCGCGTATATGCTGCCCGACAAGATCGTCGCTCTGCCCGCTTTTCCCCTCAATGCGAACGGCAAGACGGACAGACTGCGCCTGAAAAAAGAATGGATAGGCGGCGATTAAAATGGGAACGATAAGAAAACCTCTCGATTCCCGTTGAATCGCGGCGGAAAAAGTGCTCCGAAGCCGCGCTGAGCGGGCTGAAAAATTTTTCTTTAATGACTGCGCCGCTTCAAAAAGCCCTTGGCATAAAATCGCAGGACAGAATAGAAGAATCTTACGGCGCGTTTTCAAGGGCTTGGGAGAGAAAAGCGTGGCGGAGCGCCCCGAAAGAATTATAGTGTAAGGAGAAGAAAAAAGCTATGAAAGAATTGTATGAGCTGATGAAAAAAGCGCTTCCCGGCGCGGCGTTTGATATGGAAACGGACCTGATTGCGGGCAGAATACTCGATTCTCTCGCTATGATTCGTCTGGTGGTGGCGATCGAAAAAGAATTCGACGTAAAAATTACGCCCAAGGACATGACGCCTGACAATTTCAAGTCCGTGGCTTCTATTTACGCTCTGATCGAAAAGCTGGACGAGGAATAAGCCCGCCATGCGGCTGCCGTTCTTGGCGTGGGCGGGCATCTTTGCGGGCGCGGGCGTCCTTTTCTACTCGATCGTGCCGCGGAAATTCCGCTACGTGGTGTTATTGGCTCTCAGTCTGGGCATCTATATCCTCTATAACCGTTTTATGGCGGCGTTTATCGTCGTTACCGCGGTAAGCGTATACGCCGCGGGAATCCTCGTCGATAAAATCAACCGCGGATATTCCCAAAGGGCAAAGGAACTTTCCAAGCCCGAGCGGAAACAACTGAGAAAAAAGGCGGAGCGAAAAAAGAGCGCCGTTCTGATCGCCGCGCTGTTTGTCAATCTCGCCGTCCTTTTCGTACTCAAATACTTCAACTTTTTTTCCGCGGCGCTCGAAGGCGTTTTGGGGTGGATCAAGGTGGACTGCCGTCTTCCCGCTCTGAAAGTGTTGATGCCGCTGGGTATTTCCTATTATACGTTGCAGGCGTTGAGCTATGTCATCGACGTGACGCAGGGAAAGATAGAGGCGGAGAAAAATTTTCTCAAAGTTTCCTTGTTTGTCTGTTATTTTCCTCAGCTTTCCGAGGGACCGTTCGGGCGTTACGGGGAGCTTGCTTGCGAGATGACGAAGGGCGATCCTATCGACGGGGACAATTTCTATCGAGGGCTTCTGCTTGCGCTTTGGGGGCTTTTCAAAGTGTTCATCGTTTCCTATCGTCTGTCCGTCTACACGTCCGCGATATTCGGCAATTTTACGGCGTACGCGGGGTGGACGGTGGCGCTCGGCGCGGTGATTTTTACTTTACAGCTATATACGGATTTTTCGGGCAGTATCGACGTCGTGCGCGGTATCAGCTGCATTTTCGGCATTCGTCTGGCAAAAAATTTCGATCTGCCCTTTCTTTCCAAAGACGTGGGAGAGTTTTGGCGGCGCTGGCATATCTCCCTCGGCGCGTGGTTCCGCGATTACGTCTTTTATCCCGTTTCCATGAGTTCCCTGTCGGGAAAGCTCAGGGAAAAGCTGCCTTTGAAAGTGGCGGAGGGATTGATCGTCAACTTCGCCTTTCTCTGCGTATGGCTGCTGACGGGGCTTTGGCACGGCGCGGCCGCCAAATACGTCGTCTACGGACTCTATTATTTCGCTCTCATCGTTCTGCATAACGCCCTGCGTCCGCTCGTTTCCAAACTGTACGCAAAGCTTAAAATACGCGAGGACGGAAAAGCGATCTCCGCGCTCCGCATCGCTAAGACGTTCGTTTTCGTCTGCGTGGGAATGTTGCTGTTCCGTGCGGATACCCTTTCCGTGTTCGGGCAGATGTTCGCCTCCTTATTCAAAGGGACGGCAGGCGTTTCCCTGCTTAAAAGAGCCGCGGAGTGGCAGGATCTGCTCGTCATGTGTCTGGGGGTGGGGATCGTGGCACTTTCCGGAGTCCTTTCGGCGTGCAAAGTCGATTTCTCGGGAATGCTTCTGCGGCGTCGGTCTGTCGCCGTGCGGTATCTCGTCTGTTTCGCGCTCGTGATGGTGATCGTGGTGTTCGGCGCGTACGGGAACGGTTATCTTCCGCCCGACCCCATTTACGGAGGTTTTTAATGGAAGCAAGGAGAAGAGTCAGACTGATAAAAATTATCAAAGCGGCGTTCGCCGTGCTTTTGAGCGGACTGATATATTGTTATGTCTGCTGTATACTTCTGCCCAAGGACAGCAAGGACGTGGGCGGCAAAAATTATTTTATGGGCAGGGGATTTTTGGGAGAGCCGAAAAAGCATTCTCTCGACGTGATCGTGTTCGGGAATTCCAATGTCTATTCGGGATTTTCGCCGAGCAAGCTGTTTGAAGAATACGGCTATACTTCTTATGCCTCCGGCGTCGCGCGGCAGACGGTGGGGCAGATCGACAAACTTTTGGATGCGGCTTTGAAGAGTCAGAAGCCGAAGATCGCCGTGCTCGACGTGGATTGTCTGTATACGCCCGAAAAGATGGCGATGGACAGCTCGAATTTTTTTCTCGCGCCCTTTACCTTCCATTATCGTTGGAAGCACCTGAAAGGATACGATTTTTACAAATTTCCGCAGCGGAACAAAACGTACGACATCAACAAGGGATATTTTTTTCACAACGAAAAGAAATCTCTCTCTCCCGGGGATTATATGGGGGAACGGGAGCAGGTGCCCAAAAGAATCCACAAAAAGAGTTTGAAAAAAGTCAAGCGATTCGTCCGCGTCTGCAAGGAAAACGGCGTGGTGCCCATTTTTATCGAGCTGCCTACGACGGTCGGCTGGACGTATGCGAGGCACAACTACGTCGAGGAGTTTGCAAGGAGCGAGTCCGTGCCCTTTTACGATTTCAATACCCGAGAATCGGGGTATACGCCCGATTTCGAAAACGATTTTCGCGACGATATGCATATGAATGTATACGGTGCAGAGCGCGTCACACTCTTTCTCGGGGGGATTTTAGAAAAACACTGCGATTCACTTTTTGATAAACGGGAGAACCCCGAATACGAGTATTGGCGCGAAGCCGTGGAATTTTACGAGCGGAAAAAAACGGATTTTTAAAGAAAACTTTTCGCAAACGGAAAACGAAGGGAGTATTTGAATACGATTAAAAAAGGCGGGGCGCGAGAGGGCGTGCGCCGCTTTTTTTCGTGGGAGAAAGAAAAGCGCGGGAATGCGCCGCATAGCGCGCGTTTTTGACCGAAGAGAAAAAAAGGATTGATTTTTCGCCGCGGGAAGGATATAATAGACTCGTCGGAAGAGAAAAAAACGGGAGGAGAAAAGTGGAAACCCGGGTTTTTATAGACGAAAAATATCGGCAACCGCGAGCGGAGATATATGCCCCCGCATATAGTCTGGAAGTGCGTCGGGCGGCGGCAATTCTCGAAGGCAGCAAAGAGCCTTTGATTTTGGAAAAGGACGGCTCCTTTCGGCTCTTTGAACAGGAAGAGGCGGAATGTTTCTATACGAACGGCGGGGGCAGGGTTGAGGCGAGAATGAAAAACGGGGAAGTTTTTTTCTGTCGGGAGCGCATTTTCGAGCTGGAAGAAAAACTCAAAGGGAACTTCGTAAAGATCAATCAGGGCGCTATCGCCAATCTCGATTGCGCAGAGCGGTTTTCCGTCTTGTTCAACGGGACCATGGAGGTGCTCTTTTTCAGCGGAAACAAGGAATATGTCAGTCGGAGAACGGTGGGAAAGATCAAGGCGATATTGGGAATGCAAAACAAAAAGCGCGCGGTAAAAGACGAAAAAACAAAATCGGAGAATAATGGGAGGTATTAAATATGGAAAAAGAACAAAGACAGATTCATTCCGTGTGGAAAAAGGTGTTGCGGCGGGGCACTATGGGCGTCGGCATCGGCAATCTCATCTCGATGATGATCGCGCTGATCATGGGCTCCGCAATGAAATCGCCGCAGATGACGATCTACGATTATGCGCGCTATACCTGCGCGTCCAGCGCGATAGGCTTTGCGTTCGCGGCGGCGAGTCTGTTGTTCGAGTGTGAAAAAATCTCGCTTTTGAAGGCGACGGCGATTCATTTCGTCTGTCTAATCGCCGTCTTTTACCCCTGTGCCCTCCTCGCTGGCTGGTATTCCTTTCAATGGAAAGAATTGCTCGTTTCTGTGGCGATTTTTGCCGGCTGTTACGTTTGTATCTGGCTGGGACTGTATATCGGGATCAAAAGACAGGCGAAAAAGATGAACGCGGATTTGGACGCGAATAGGAATGTCCGGAGCTGACAAAAGATTTTAAAAAAGGGCTATATAGACAAAAAAATCGACGCGAGAGAAAAAAGGAAAAAAGAATTTTTCGGGTGGGATAGGTTCGTTGAAAAAGACAAGAAGCGGGTATCGGCGAATATCCGCTTTTTCGTATGGAAAAATTACGCGCTTTTCGGATGGATATTTATAAAGTGGAACGATTGCAAACGACACCGCTCAAAAAACGCGCGATAGCCGCGCGAAAGAAAAAGGTTTAGTCGAGAAACGGAAATAAAAGGTCGATAGACGAATAGGCAAAGAGAGAAAAAATAAAAAATCCGAAAAAGATTATTTCTTCCATAATAGTGCGGCAAAGAAGAAAACGAATGTTTGGCAGGGAAAAACGGCAAGGAAAATAGCAAGCAAAGGCGAGAAAGTGCGTGCGAGAACGGTGGGGAGAAGGCAGGCAATCGGCGAAGAGGCGATCCCTTCACAATCGGTGCGCTGCGCCGATAGGAAAAAAACGTGCCCGAACATAAAGCTAAGTGTTTTAAGCGGGAATATTTAGGGGAAGGCAGGGGAACGCGGAGAGGTACGGGTGAAAAATTTTGCGATTTTGCAGAATTATCTCCGAAAATTGCAGGATTCTGTGTCGAAATCCTGCCGATAACCTGCTATAATGAAACTCGGAAAGAGGAAATTTTGCGCCTGTAAAATTTATTGAGTTCCGACGCGCTTAAAAAGGAACGGAAATCGTCGGGATTGGAAAAACCGGCAAAGAGGCGTGAATAAAGGACGAAGGAGCGAACGATTTAAAAAATCATCAAAAAGAAATTTGCGGATAAAGAAAATACTCGGCAGGATACATAAAATGCCGCGTAAAATATAAAGCTGAACATATAGGGCTGAAAGAAACGGGAGTGGCGGAATGAAATTTGTTAAGAAAACGAAAAAAATTTGGACGGCTCTGATACTCGCCGCGGGATTTGTATTGACTGCCTGCGGGGGTACGGGAGGATCGGAAAGCGGGGAGTCGAACTCCTCCGATCCTTCTTCCGTTTCCTCCGAAACGGAGAACAGCGCCGTCAAAGCGTACGAAGTGCCCGACGGCGTGGAGAGATATTCGGGAGCGAAGTTGTATGTGGAAGGGGAGGAAATTCCCCTTTACGCCACGCGCTACAACGATTCTCAGGTGTGGAACGCGGCCGCGGCGTCGCGCCGGGAAACGGGCCTTGCCTATTTCGATTTTCAAGGCTCGGTGCGCGCGAAGATCGTCTACGAGTCCGAGGTGGACAGTGCGTATCTCGTCCGGCCTTCCGCTTATGGGGTTCTCGCTTCCGTGACAAAAGAAAACCGCAGCGTCGAATTCGTGCTGGACGCGGCGGACAACTACACGGTAGAGCCTGTTTCTTCCCCCAAGCAGGCGATTTATCTTTTCTGCAATCCGATCGGGAAAGAGGAATTTACCGCCGAATCGGAAGAAGTCAAAAACGGAAACGTCCTCTATTTCGGCTCGGGGCTGCATACGGCGGCAAACGACAGTCGGATAGGCCCGGACAACGTCGTGAGAGTGCGTTCGGGGCAGACGGTCTATCTCGCTTCGGGCGCCGTGCTGCGGGCCAAGATACAGGGCGATAACGTGTCGGGCGTGCGCGTGGCGGGGCGGGGAATCCTCGACGGCAGCGCTTTCGTGCGCGATCCGGGCGCAGGGCTGGCAACCGTGCCTATCGAATTCAACCGCTGTACGGATGTCGTCGTGGAGGATATCGTCCTCAACGATCCCGCGGGGTGGTGCGTGCAATATTATTTCGTGGAGGGAGGCAGAATCGACAACGTGCGGATGCTGTCGAGTCGTTCGAACGGCGACGGCGTGAGTCTGCAATCGTGTAAAAATATCACCGTTTCCCGCGTATTTGCGAGGACTTGGGACGATTGCCTCGTCGTCAAAAATTATCCCGAGTGGTCGGATCGTTCCAAACAGGGCGCAACGGAAAATATCCTCTTCGAATACTGCACCATTTGGGCGGACCTTGCTCAATGTATGGAAGTGGGATACGAAACGGTGGGGAAAACCATGCAGAATATTACCTTCCGCGACATTACCGTCCTGCACGCCTTTCACAAGCCCGTGATGAGTATTCATAACGGGAATAACGCGGACATAAAACGGGTCGTCTTTGAAAACATCACCGTGGAAGACGCTTCGATGGGACAGGGGGATTCCAATGGAAACAGACAGCTGGCGGAGTTCACGGCAGTGTACAGCGCTTCCTGGTCGGACGGGCACGGCGTGACGGAACTGGGAAGCATAGACGGGGTCACCGTTTCAAACGTTTGGGTATACAGTGCGAAAACGCCCATCGAATACCGCGTATACGGCAGCGAGGACACGCGTTCGGACTATGCGGGGAGCCTGCATTATGTCGATAACGTCACCTTCGACGGCATCAAAATCGGGACGAAGACGGAGAGCGAACAGACGGCAAAGCTGTATACGAACGAATACGCGCGCAACGTAAAATTTCTTTCGAGGGCAAGCTCCGAAATTTCGGGCGCCGCCGTTTACGGAAAAAAATAAAGAGCGTTGCGGCAAAAAATAGAAGAAGTCGCCGCGCAGGACAGAGAACGCCATAGTAAAATCGCGGATAGCAAGGTAAGAATTAGGGGATGCCGTGAGGCAAGACAGAGGATGACAAGAGGAACGAGGAAAGGTTGTGATAGGGGGACGCACGGGGAAAACTCTCTCTTTTTAACCGAAAGGGCAGGCGGCGCACAGCGGATTTTTAACGGCGCTTTGCGGCGCGGAGAAAAAGGACAAAAGGCATAGGCACCGCGAAAAAACGGCGCGCGTCGGGCGGAAGAAATCGGGGAAAGTGACGGATTGCCCGCCTATTTTGCAGTTTTACCGCCTTGTTATGGAATAAAGAATCGTTTATAATAGTTGTGTAACAGATAGGACGGGAAAGCCGTCGAAAAAATCGAAAAACGGAGGCAACAATGAAATTCGGAAAATCGTTTGGAACAATTTTCGTTTCGATGATATTGGGAATGACGACCGTATTGGGCGCCTGCGGCGGGGGAGGCAAAGACGATTCTTCCGTCGATTCCTCGTCTTCCGCGGAACAGCCGCTCGATAAAGTGACGGCGACGAAAGTGGTCACTTACGATGGTCCTTCCATTTTGGAATCGTCGGATAAAGTGGATATTTCCGTGGAGGGAAAAGACCTTTTCGTATACGAGTCGCGAGTCAACCATAAGCGCATGAACGACTGGGCGGTGCCCACGACCACGGCGCCCGTCGCCGTTTTCGATTTCGAGGGAAAGGTAAAAGTGGAGGTGACGATAAAGGGCGTCAGCAGCGTGTCTTCCGCCGTCGTCCGTCCCCTTTCCTACGGCGTGGAGCCGACGATAGACGGAAATAAAATCAGCTTTACGCTCACTCAGCCCGTTCCGTACGTCGTGGAGTACGACGGAAAGACGGAAGAGGCGATTCACATCTTCGCCAATACTCCCGAAACGGACGAGAAAAAGATAGACCCCGAAAACGTGCCTGAAAATACCGTCTATATCGGACCGGGCGTATATAAAGCGGACGCCATTCCCGTCACCAAGGACAACGTGACGGTGTATATCGCGGGGGGCGCCGTCGTGTACGGCAATATTCGCGCCGAACAGGTGAAGAATCTCACCATCCGCGGCCGCGGCATCATCGACGGCTCCATTTATCCCAGGACCAAGGATTCCGAATACACTCTGCCCATAGAACTGAAAAACTGCAAAGACGTCGAGATTTCCGATTTGACATTTCTCGACCCCGCGGGCTGGGTGATGACTTTATATCATTGCGAAAACGTGAAAGTGAACGACGTCAAGATGATCACCGCCCGCTCTAACGGGGACGGCATCAGCGTGCAGTCGTGCAAGGACGTCGACGTGAAGGGCGGCTTTATCCGTGGCTGGGACGACGCGCTCGTCGTCAAAAACAAGGACCGCGGCGTGACCGAAAACGTTTCCTTCGACGGCGTCACGATTTGGACCGACCTCGCTCAAAGCATGGAGGTGGGCTACGAAACGGACGGGGAATATATCAGGGATATCACTTTCGAAAACATCACCGTCCTGCATAATTTTCACAAGCCCGTCATCAGCATCCACAATGCGGACGACGCCAAAATCAACGGCGTCACCTTCCGCAATATCACCGTGGAGGACGCACAGATGCAGGCGGATACCCCCGCCGACGTTTCGGACGATCTGCTCATCGATTTCTCTATCGCGTACAGTCCCGTATGGTCGGTGACGGACGCGCGCGGAACGATTGAAAACGTGACGGTGGATAACGTATTGGTGCTCAATCAGAAGCAGGGTATCTCTTCAAAAATGGCGGGATATTCCGAGAGCAATATGATCAAGAACGTCACGTTCAACAACATTAAGCTCGTTGACAAGGAAGTCCGTTCGGCGGAGGATCTGTTCATGAACAGCAATTCGAACGTCAGCGGCGTCAAATATTCCTATTCCGGCGCGGGCGCGACGGGCGCAAAGCTGTACGAACGTTACGAATTGGCGCTCGCCGACGGAGATACCGCCGAGGTGTCCGCCGTGGAAGGAATAGAACAGGAAGGCGTCCTCGTGCCGTCGTTCAGCAAAATAGAACAGCAGGAAATCTTCAACGGCGTCAAGGCGACGGGCGATTTCACCGTTTCGGCGACGCACGGCAAGGGCACGAAGACCACCGCCTCTCCCGACGACGGCTCGGGCGATTGGTCGGCGGCGGGCGCGGGAGCCGAAAAACTGCTGGACGGCGACCTCGATTCCGCCTGGATCGGCAAATCGGGCATGAAGGAAGAGGACGAATTTATCGCGTTGACTATCAAATTCGACGAGCCCAAGACCATCGGCTCGGTGCGCATCCACACGGAAGGACAGTACGCGCAGAAATACCACATGGTGGCGTATAACGTAACGGAAAAATCGGACGGCACCGACGCCTACCGGCTCATCGGCACCTACGACTTCGATCTGAGTCCTGCGACGGGCAACTATGCGGACATCAAGATCGCCAGCAAGGAATATACGGGGCTGCAATTCCGGCTCTTCAATACGCAGGGGTTGTTATATCCCAAGACGATGAAGCTGACGGAGATAGAATTCTATCCCACCTCGCTCACCTTCCAAAAGGCCGTGTACGCCTCCGAGTACGAGGACGTATACGTGGCGGGCAATGCGGTGGACGGCAACGCTTCCTCCTACTTCGAAACGAAGAAGGGAATGTGGCCCGCCTATATCGCCGTGGACATGGGCGCCGTCTACGATATAAAATATATCAATATTCACCTGCCGCCGCTCATGACGTGGGAGCCGCGCACGCAGAACATTGAAATTCAGATCAGCACGGACGCTTGGTCGAGCGGAATGACCATCGATCAGATTCATTTCACGACGCTGATAGAGGGGAAAGATTATACCTTTGACCCCGCTACGGGAAACGTCGTCGCCTTGGTGCTGGATACTCCCGTCCCCGCGAGATTCGTAAAGCTCGTATACAGGTCGAATTCCTCGCTCGGGGGCTATGGGGCACAAATCAGCGAACTGTCGGTATTCGGCGCTTAAAGCGCGGGGAACCGTTGGGTCACAATTAATATTCAGGAGGAAAAGAATGAAAAAGAGTGTAAAACAGGGCGTCAATTTCGCGTTCGCGATGACGCTGGTATGCTCGCTGGGCGCGGGTGTCGCGGTATGGGAAGCCGACGCCGCCACCGCGGACGTCACGGAAGACGGCGTGTACGTGGGGCGCGCATTCGATGCCGATTACGACAAGATGCTGGAAGATTTCGCCGCGGCTGCGCCCGCCAATACGTCCGCCGTTTACGCGGACGACGCGGTGCTCAGCGTCACCTACAACGGCGACGAAAATTCCAAGACCATGGACGACGCCATCTACAAGATTTCTTCGGGAACGGTGACTGCCACCACTCCTTGGCCGTATACCCATCTCGTCTTTGAGATGAGTTCGCCCGACGGCAGCGCAAAGCTCGGAGAGATGGGATTGTATCTGCGGGAGCTGGAAGACGCTTCCACGTACGGACCCGTAGACTTCGACGCGGATCTTTTGGATCCCGCCTCGGCGACGGAGATCGGCACTTCCAAGACGAAAATCGCCGTCGATATGCAGACTTACGCCACGAATGCGGAGCTTACCTCGATGGTGAACAACGGGATTGCGGGATATCATCTCGTGGCAAAAGCGGGACAGACGGGCACCGTACTTCTCCACGACGTCTATCTCGCCAATGTGGACGGGGACGAAATTCCCGACTTCAAGGCGCAGGGAACCAAAGCGCTCGCCGATTTCGAAAACGGCACCAAGACGGATCAGAAAATAGATTCCTCTATTTATTGGTGCGGCAGTCAGGTGGGCGTCGTCATCCCCAAACACGTCGTGTTATCCGACAGTTCCTATACGTTTGCGGCGACGGAGTACGAGTATTCCAACCTCGCCGTGACCGTGCGGGGAAGCGGTGCGCTCTCCGTCAACAATAAGGCGTGGTCGGCGTTGAAAGGACCCGACGGGGAGGCGGTTCCTGCCATCTCCGCGGACAATTTCACCACTTACGTCATCGATCTTGCTTCTTCCGGGCTGGGAAGCTCCAAAGCGGCGTTTGCGCTCGCCGCGACGGGCGTCGTCGACGTCCAGAACGCTTTTCTCACCGATATGGAAGTAATGGACGCGGGCATCCAGCAAATTCCCTTCCTCGACACGAAGAGCGCGGCGAGAGTGGACGACTTCACCTACGCGAGTTCCGTTTACGACAATTACGACGACGCGGTCAAGGATACGGCGAACGCGGACGCGGGTGTACAGTATCGGCTCTCTTACAGCAACGCGGATAAAGTGACCGTGGCGGACGGCGCGCTCGTATTCGACGCGACCAACCTCGGCGACGGCTATATCAACTTCAAAACGCAGTCCGTAAAAAATATTTCGGACTATCAATATTTCGTGCTCAAAGTCAAGGGCGAAGGAGCCGCCTCTCTTAACGGATTCCGTTTCGGGCTCGGCGTAGACGGCACGGCCACGCCCATCGTCTGGGGCAACGGCGGACTTAAATCGGATACCAATCTCACGATCCCCGCGCTCGGCGGAGCCAATCCCTACACGACGGCGGACGGATGGCAGTATATCGTCGTGGACGTGGCGGTGAGCGGACTTACGGCCGGCAACACCGTGGATATGTATTACAGCGGCGCAGGCAAGCTGATGATAGACGAAATATTTTATTGCAACGGCTTGGCGCGCGGCGGCGAAATGCAGGCGCATCCCATCGTGACGGAGGAAACGGTCATTCCCGAAACGGGATATCAGTACGTTTGGGGCGGCGGCGACGCGACTGCTAAGATAGGGGGCAGGTATTTGACGTTCGAGGCAAAAGCCGAAAACGGCGGCACTTTGGACGGACTTCGTTTTGCCTTTGACGGCAGTACGGCTTCTCCCATCTGGCTGAGCAAAAACGCCGAGGGAACGGCGGTCGGCATGGACGGCAATCTCCTGCCCGCCGTCACGGGGGAATATCAGACCTTTATCATCGACCTTGAAAAGAGCGGCGTAAAAGACTGGTCCGCGATCACGAAAATTCACCTGCACGCGACCGTGGAGGCGGGCAAGGTGTCGGTGAAAAATATCGGGTTTGCGACGCACAAGATCGTAGAGAAAAACACGATCGATTTCATGACGACGGAGGGGAGTTATACCTCGGACGGCGGCGCCTACAAATACCTCGCGGGCTTCGACGTATCGGGCAACACGGCGTTCAACCGCTATCTCGCTATAAAGGCGAAGGGCACGGAAGGCATCATGGACGACGAACTGCGCCTCGAATTCGTGAGCGACAGCGGCAGCGTAACGGCGTATTGGAAGGACAACGAAACGCTCCTTCTCGATCCCGACGGAGCGGCTTTAAAGGCGATCACTGCCGACTATCAGACCTTCTATATCGATCTCGACGCCATCGGCGTGCCCAGAGATTTCAAGAATCTGCACATTCATTCCACGGGCAACACCACGGCGACCTTGACCATCGCCAGCATCGGCTTTGCGACGACGGACGCGTACAAATATGCGGATATCGTCATGCCGACTTTCGATTCCGTCAAGCCTACGGTGAACATCACGACGCCGGCGACTGCGGTGGAAGGAGATAAGATTACCGTGACCTACACGGCGAGCGACAACGTGACGGCGACGGAAAAGCTGACGGTGAGCATAGACGTCACCTTGGCGGGAAAGCCAGTCGAACTCGATGCGGATAACGCTTTCGTGGCTTCGGAGGGCAGCTATATCGTCACCGTGACCGTCACGGACGAGGAGGGAAATACCGCTTCCGCGACGCAGACGATCACCGTTGCAAAAAATTCGGGCGGCGGATCCGATTCGGGTGACCCGAACAGTTCTTCCGGCGGCGGGGCCGAGCCCGCGGGCGGCTGCAACGGCTGCGGAAGTATCGTTTCCGCGGGAATCGTGGGCGGCTCCGTACTGATCGCGGGCGTCGCGGCGCTGCTCCTGCGCAAGAAGAAGGAAGATCGATAAAAGACTTTAAGGGAGGAAGACACGGCCTGTTTTTCCTTCGGACGGCTGAAAAAGCAGACGACGTTTTGTTGTCTGCTTTTTTGGGCGAATCTTTGAAAATTGTTTGACAAAAGAAATAAGCGGTTATAAAAAAACGAGGTCTGCGCGGGAGGACAAACAATGTATAAATTGGCGATTGTCGACGACGAATATTGGGTGAGAAAGGGCCTGAGCGAAACGATTGAATGGGAAACGTTCGGCGTCGAGGTCGTAGGGACGGCTGCCGACGGCGAGGAGGCTCTGAAACTGATCGAGCGCGAGGCTCCCGACATTCTCATCACGGATATGCGGATGCCCGGCATGGACGGCATCGCGTTGATCGGCGCCATTTCCGAGCGGGGCTGCGACTGCGCCGTGATCGTATTGAGCGGCTATAAGGATTTCGAGTATGTCAAGGCGACGCTCGAAAACGGCGTTCACGCCTATCTTTTAAAGCCCGTGGACAACGAACAGCTAATAAAGACCGTTTTGGCGGAAATACGAAAATTGGAAACTTCGCGCGCGAACGCGCGTTATTACACACAACTCGAAAAAGAGCTTCCCACCATACACAACAAATTGGTGTACGACGTGCTTTTGGGCAACTTTGACGACGAGGGAACGCTGGCGGAAAAATTCCGCATCTGCAAACTGTCGGTCCCGGTCTGCGGCGTTCTCGTTTACGCCACCGCAAACGGGGCGGAGGAAGGGGATGCGGAAGGGCTGGACGCCCTCTATAAGAGTCTTTCCGAAAAGGAATGGGGCGGCTTGAAGCCCGCCGTCGCGGAACGTTACGACAAATTTGCCGTGGCGCTCGCAGAGGGCGGGAACGAGAAAGAAGCGGCGAAAAAATGCCGCGCGTTTCTCGACGAGTTCGAAAAGGAGTGCGGAGTAGTGGCGACGATCGCCGTGTGCGGTCCCTATGCGAGGCTGAGCGAGATACGCGGCTGTTATCACACGGCGAAGCGGATGGTGAAGAACAGGCTTCTGCGCGTGGTGAGCAGCGTTCTGACGCAGGGAGAAACTTTGGGGGACTTTCACCAGGTGGTGAAAGACGCGGTGGATTATATCTGCCGGCATTACGCGGAAAATATCACGATAAAATCCTGCGCGGGCGCGCTGTACGTCAGCGATTCTCATCTCATGCACCTGTTTAAGGAAGACCTCGGCAAGACCTTCAACGAGTATCTCACCGAATACCGCATCGCGCAGGCGAAAAAGATGCTCCGGGAGAGAAAACTGCGCGTTTACGAGGTGGCGTATGCCGTCGGATACAGCGACGTAAAATATTTCGGGCAGGTATTCAAAAAATACGTAGGGTGTATGCCCAGCGAATACGCGGGGGAGGATTTATGAGAACGGTGCGGCTGCAACGGCGGTTCATCGCGCTGTTTGCGGGAATTTTTATCGCCATTGCGCTGATCATGGTCTTTGCGATCTACTTTGTGGTGGACGCGCTGATCAAGAACACCGTGCACGAATCGGTGGATTCCCGTCAGACGGAAATGGACAACGGCGTGCATCTCATTTTCAACGAAATTAACATAGCGCACGCCCGCATCGTCTATCACGAAGATTTTTCCGAGTTCGTTTCCGAACGCACGAGCGAGTCTGAAAAGAGGAAATTATACGAAAAAATCGTTTCCGACGTGGGGCTGGCGGATATTTTCACCGACGCGGTCGTCGTGACGGACGGAAAATTTTATTCGCGCTACGACGGCGTTTCTTTTCCCGAGAGTTTTTTGAGGGAAATCGGCACGGCGGACAATCTTGTGACGCAGTCGGACGTGATGCACGTGGGCGGCGCTACTTGTCTGCCCGTGGGGAAGCGACTGATCTTGTATCCGCTCTCCGAAACAGTGGGATACACCATTTTTCTCGTCGACTGCACGGCGCTGGGCGAAAGAATCGCCTCCCTCAAAGATCTCGGCTATTCCATGATCGTCCGTTCCGACGGTTACGTCATCGCGGACGACCTCTCCCGTTTCGCGGGATCGAGAATATTGGAGGCGCAGGGCGTCAACCGCTTCGACGTTTCCGATTATCGCGTGGGTACGTACGGCGGGAAACGCTCGATCATGGTCGTCAACCCCATGCAGACGGTCAACGCCGATTATCGATTGAAATGGAGCGTCGTGAGCGTACTCGATTACGACGTCTTGTTTGCCTCCGTCAAAAATCTCAACGTATATATTCTCCTCATCGGCGTCGCGGCGCTGGCCGGCGGCATCGTGTTCGCGTGGTTTTCCGCGCGGCGGCTCTCCCGCCCCATCAGCGAGTTTTCGGGGCGGATCCGAAGTCTTGACAAGGCGGCGGGAAGCAGCGGCATTGAGGAATTCGACCTTCTCTACGGGGCTTATCGGGAAATGCTGGACAGGATAGACGAACTTCTCCTGACGACCCGCCGCGACGACGAGGTGAAGAGAAAGCTGGAACTCGAAAGCTTGCAGATGCAGATCAACCCGCATTTCCTCTACAACACTCTGGACGCGATCTCCTGGATGGCGAAAATCAACAGGCAGCCCGAAATCGAGCATATGGTGCTGAGTCTTGCCGCGCTCTTCCGCGCAAGCCTGCACAACGGGGATAAATTCATCACCGTGCGCGAGGAAATGGACCTGGTGCAGAACTTCGTGCAGATACAAAAAGTGCGCTTCCCCGAACGGTTTGTTTTTGAAGAAGACTTCGACGGCGAAGTGGCGAATAAATACACCCTGAAACTCCTTTTGCAGCCCATCGTGGAAAATTGCGTCAAGCACGGTATCGTGGGCTTGAAGAGGGTGTGCCGCATCAAGGTGTCCGCGCGGCTGGACGGCGGGGACATCGTTTACGAAATCGAGGACGACGGGGTGGGATTCGATCCCGCCGCCGCGCGTGCGTCCGGGGGAGGCCGATCGGGCGGATACGGGCTTAAAAACGTGGACGAGCGGGTGCGGCTCGAATACGGGGAAGAATACGGTCTGCATACGGAAAGCGCACCCGGAAAGGGGACGCGCGTCGTCATTCGCATCAAAGCTTCGGACAGTCCGGAACTTTGATTTCAGTCGTCGTGGCGGAAAACTCAAAAAAGCTTTTCGGCAGGGGCAGGGATGCGGCGAAGAAAATTTATAGGGGCGACGGACGGCAATTCCTTCCTTGCGGGAGTAAGGAAACGGGAAGGTTTTACGTCCTAAGGCGGAAAACTCAAAGGGATTTTTCCGCGTAAGGCACGCGGGAGAGGGAGCGCATCGGGGCCGAGGTTTGAAAAATATCTTTTGAGCGAATCAGGGGATTCAAAAAGTGCATGACGGGGAGAAGCCGAACGAATCTCTTTGCCGCGGGGAGGTAAAGAGATTCGTTTTACGATAAAAGAGAATAAAACGCTTTTGCGGAGAAATTTCTCGGAGAGTGGGCGGGAGGAACGACTCCCTTGCGGCATGGAAAGGGGACAGGGAAAAAGGAATATAACCGACTAAGAAGTTGTAAAAATCGACTTTGCGGGAAAAATGCGAAAAAGGAGATTTTTAGGGAACAGGACCGCCGAAGAATTTTCCGTAAGGGTAAAATTGTATAAAAAAAGGCGGCAAGAAAGGTCTGCTGCCGCGGGAAAATAAGAGTTGATCAGAGCGGACTCCGTCCTGACTCTGTCTGAAAAAATAGAAACGCGAAATTAAAAGCGGAGCTTATTCAAACGTCCGTTTCTGCGCCCGAAAAATGAAATTTAATCGCCCGCTCCTTTTTCTTCGTGGCGGCAGGGTTTTTAATCCTGCCGATCGTCCTGCCTCTTGGTCTTTTCCAGTTCTTTCGTCAGCTGCGTGAGCGGTTTCAGCGTCTTTTTCATGGAAATGCGAATGACGAGATAAGCGCCCGCGACGCAGACGCAGAATCCTCCCGCGGCGGCGCCGATGATGATCGCGAGATTGGCATAAAAGCGGTTCAAGGGCAATACGACGACGAGAGAGGCGCCCGCGGCGGACAGCTTTTCGAAAATATACAGTTTTCCGTTCTCCTTCCTGGGCGAACTTTCGCCCGAGGGCACGAAGGCGTGCGGATTTTCTTCCCCCGTGGAGGTCGCCGTCAGCGCGGCGCCGTCCAAAGTGAAGTAGGCGACGCTGTTTTCATAGCCGTTCAAAGCGCGGTAATCGAAAAAGAGGCCGAGCATACGATAGGGATTGAAATCCATCAGGAAATAGCCGACGGTGTCCGCGCCGTCGGTTACTTTCGTCACGAACGTATACATTCCCGCCGCGCGGTTATAGCGATTGTTGTTATAGATCCCCGGCATTGCGGACGTGCGGAGCCAATAAATACCCGTCTGACTGCCGTCGGCAAAATCTTTGAAAATCTCGTTGTCCAAAAGCTCCGCGAGGGCGGGTACGTCCTCCGTCCCCGACGTCTTATAGCAATTGCCGTTGAGATCGTACAGCTGCGCGCTGTATACCGAGAGCGTAGTGAGCTGAAACTGCGTCATGATATTGTCCGTTTCCGTCTGCGATTGAGGATTTTGCAGTGCGGCGACGATGCTCTCATTATCCGTGATGATGCGGGAAGCCGCGACCGCGGTGCGGATATATAAGTTCATGTCGGAAAGGGATTGCGCGGCGTTTTGCGAAGCGAAAGTGGAGATATTGCGGTAAAGCCCTACGCCCGACAGGGCGGCGGCGATTCCGCCCGTCAAGAGGCAGAAACACGCCGCCGCGGCGATCAAAATACGCGTTATTTTTTTCGTAAATGTGACGGGACGGCTCATAATTATCCGATTGCCTCCTATAAAAGAATCGAAAAAAGCAAAGACTATCTTTAAGCGAAACGCTGCGCCTGCAAAAAGGCGTCGGATTGCGGAAAACGACCGCGCAAACAGGGAAGCGGAAACTTAAAAAATGTCCTTCGAGGCGCTGAAAAGACCTTGAATTGGTCCGTTTGCAAAATTGCGGAGTATTCCTTTCTTCTGCGTCGATTGTTTTTCGTTTAGACAGCCCTTTTTCTAAAAATCTTTCCGCTATTGAATCTATATGCGTTCGGAAGATTGCGGTTTGTTTGACGCTAAAAAGGAGTCGAAGCCGCACTCTCGCAAGGCCGCGGGCGATTCCGCCGTCAAAAGGTTTTCAACCCGCGCCTTGGAAAGATTGCGGTTTGTCCGACTTTTTTCTGTTCCCGAGCGCTTATAGTATAGCACGAAAAGCCGTCTGTGTAAAGAATTTTCGCCGATTAACAGTTTCCTCCCCCGAATTTGCAGATGTCCCCCATTGTTATCGGGCGCGTTTGAGATTATAATAAGAATATAAGATAAACCAAGAAAGGAGAAGCTTATGAAAAAGATCGTCAATACTGCCCTCGCCGCCGTCCTGTGCGCGGGCTGCTTCGCGGGCTTTGCCGCCTGCGGAAAGGATAACGGAAAAATCAAGGTGGAGCTTGGTATGTGGCCGGAAGCTAACCTCACGCAGGATATCGCCATGTACAGGCATTGGAAGGAAGAATTCGAAAAGGAAAATCCCGAATACGAGATAATTCCCTCCAATTATACCTATAATTTACAGTCGTTCATCTCCGACGCCGATTCGGGCGTATTGCCTACCGTGTTCCAGACCTGGATGACCGAACCGCCTTCCCTGATCGAGAGCGGCTATATCCGCGATATTACCGATCAGCTGGAAGAACTCGGCTGGATCGATAAGCTCGACGAGAATATGATTGCAAATTTAATCGTAGACAACCGCATTTACGGCGTGCCCAGGGACGGTTACGCGCTCGGTTTGATGATCAACAAGAAGCTGTTTGCGGACGTGGGAATTTTCTACGACTCGGACGGCGACGGCATTGTGGACATCGTGGACGAGGAGGGAAATCCGCTCTATCCCACGACTTTTGAAGAGATCTACGAAGCGTCCCGAATCATCTGCGAATCGACGGAGGCGAAGGGGCTTGCGGTGCTGTCTTCCAATCAGAACGGCGGCTGGCAGTTTTCCAATATCGCTTGGAATTTCGGCGCTACGTTGCAGGAAAAGACGGCGGACGGAAAGTGGGTGTCCCACCTCGACAGCGACGAGTGCGTCGCCGCTTTGGAATGGATACAGACGATGAAACAGGAGGATCTTTTGGCTCCCGGCGTCACCTTGCCGTACAGCGATTGGTATAAGCTCATCGGCACCGGCTCGGTCGCCATGTGTTTCGCGGGCAGCGACGCCATCAGTATGCCCGTGACGAATTATAATTTTAACAAGGACGATCTGGTGCTGGTGCCCATGCCGAGCGACGGCGTGCACAAGGCGTATACCCTCTACGGCGGCACTCCCTTTGTGTTCTCCAAGGACGCGACGGACGAACAGGTGCTCGGCGCGCTGAAATTCCTCGAATATATGGGGCGTTCGCCCGAAGTGAGCGAGATTGCCAAAGAGGCGATAGAACTCGGTCATCAGACGGCGCAGAGCAAGGGGATGCCTATCACGCCTACCTTAAAGCCTTGGAAAAACCTCGACTATATCGCCATGGTGGAGGAAATAGAGCCGAAATATATCAACGTCAATATGAATTATTTTCAGGCGTTTTTCGACAGCATCGACGCCATGCAGCGGGTGGAGGAGCCAAACTACTGTCAGAAGATGTACGAGGAACTCGACCGCGCCATTCAATCCGTTTTGGAGCATCCTTCGACAGCGAATCCCCGTGCGCTGCTTTCGACGGCGAACAGCAATTTCAGCGAAAGATATTTAAGCAAGCTCAACAAGTGAGGTGAACGATTATGAAACGTGCGATGCCTGCGATGCGCCGGGACGCGCTGAATTTCATAAAAAGGAATCTGGGCGGATGGCTGATCATTCTGCCTAGCCTTGCCCTGTTCGTGTTTTTCGTCTGGCTGCCTCTCTTTTCGAATATCTCGCTTTCCCTCTTCGAAACGAAAGGACTGAATAAAGAGCATTTCATCTGGTTTGAAAATTACGCCGCCGTATTCAAGGACACGCTGTTTTTAAAAGCGCTCTGGAATACCTGCAAGTATGCGTTCTGGTCGATCCTTATCGGTTTTCTGCTGCCGATCGTCATGGCCGTCATTCTCAACGAGGTGGTGCATTTGAAGGGCGTCTTCCGCGTGTTCGCCTATCTCCCCAATATGGTGCCCGGCGTGGCGGCGGCGATCCTTTGGACCTTTCTCTTCGATCCCAGCGCGGGATCGATGGTCAACAGCATCCTCGTTTCCCTCGGAGGCAAACCCTCCCTTCTCATCGACGATTCGAGATTGTCCATCATACTCATCGTGGTGGCGATGACGTGGAAGGGGGCGGGGGCGACCATGCTCATCTATCTCGCCGCGTTGCAAGGGGTGGATTCCACCTATTACGAGGCGGCGAGGCTGGACGGGGCGAACTTTGCGCAAAGGCTGCGCTATGTCACCCTTCCCTATCTTCTGCCCAATATCAGCGTGCTTTTCGTCTTACAGATCATTTCCGTGTTTCAGGTTTTTTACGAGCCGATGGTGATGCTGGACGGGGGGACGGACGCCAGCGTTTCGCTGATGCTTTTGAGCTACAATTATGCGTTCCGCGACCGCGAAGCGGGGCTTTCCGCCGCGACGGGCGTCATTCTCGCGGGCATCATCTTCGCCTTTACGGGCGTATACTTCGCCGTTCAAAAACGGATCGCCGACAAAAATTAAGGGGGAAGTATGAAAAAAAACAGACTTGCCTCCAAGACAGAGGGGCTTTACAATTTCATGGACTATCGGCGGGTATGGCCGAAAATCGTCTACGCGCTGTTTATCCTGTTCATGGTTTCCGTCGCCGTCGTCAGCGTCGTGCCGCCGCTCAGTCTTTTTTTCGCGGCGTTTAAGAATCCGCAGGATATTTATTCCGTGCCCTTTCGATTTTTTCCCGATTCCTTTGACCTTTCCAAGATGGGGAAGGTATGGACGGAGATGAACTTCGGAAAATATTTTGTCAATTCCGTCGTCGTCATCGCGGGGGCGCTGGTGTGCTCCGTGATCTTCAACGGACTTTTGGCGTACGCCATCGCCATCGTTAAGCCCGCGGGATATAAGGCGATCTACGCCTTGGTGCTCGGCTCTATGATGGTGCCCGCAGTGCTTAGCATCGTGCCTTTGTTCAAGCAGATCGTGGCGCTCAATCTCATCAACACGCCCGTGCCGCTTTGGCTGGCGGCGGGCGCAAACGCTTATTATTTTGTGCTGTTTCACACCTATTTCAAGTCGCTGCCCCCTTCGCTGATGGAAGCGGCCAGGCTGGACGGCTGCAACAAGCTGACGCTGTTTTTCAAGATCGTGGCGCCGCTCTCCAAGCCCATCATCGGCGTCGTGGCGATCTTTACGGTCAACGCTTCGTGGTCGGATTTTCTCATGCCCTTCCTCGTATTGAAACAGGACGGCGTGCGGACGGTGATGGTGAAGATATTTGACCTGCAATCGAACATGAGCACGTCGGCGCAGTTCGGCATGGATTATTTGCTGATGGTGCTCTCTCTCTCCATTCTGCCTCCCGTGGCGCTGTTTATCCTGTTCCAAAAGCAGATCACAGGCTCGGTGGCGACGGCGGGAATGAAGGATTAGAGAAAGCCTCCCTTAGGGCTTCGGCCGCGGGAAAAATTCCCGCGGAAAGACTCGGGGGAGGAAAACGACGGCGAAATCGGAAAAGGCGCGCGCTTTTAAGAAAAGGGTAAGGGAAAAGGCGAAAAGCGCAGTTTTGGAAAAACGGGAATGGACAAAAAAGCGCGGTTTGCGACTAAATTATGCTTTGGAAAAACAGGAAATTTAGGGGAAAGCGAGAAGGATCGGCAAAGGGCCGAAGAAAACGAAAGATTTAAGGAGAAAATTATGGCTAAAATCGCGGACAGATATTTTTGTACGGAGCCGTTTTCCGTGACGGAGAGGGGATTTGACCCCGCGCACAATCAGGTGGCAGAATCCATTTTTTCTCTCGGCAACGAGTATATGGGAGTGCGGGGATTCGCCGAGGAAGGCGTTTCCGCGCCCACCTTGAAAGGCTCCTATTTCAACGGGATTTACGAATACGCTTTGGAGGACACTCCCATTCATTACAAGGGGATCGTCCAGCGCACTCATTTCATGATCAATTCCGTGGATTGGCTGAAAACCGAGATAGAGTCGGACGGCGAAAAGCTGGACACCGCCGTATCGGATATTTCCGAGTACGTGCGGACGCTCGATTTCAAATCGGGCGTGCTGTCCCGCCGTTTTGTCTGGAAAACTAAGAGCGGGCATAAAATTCTCTGCGAATTTGAGCGTTTTTTAAGTATGGTGCATTGCCGCCGCGGCTATCAGCGCCTCCGTTTCACCTCCCTGGCGGGAAATGCGTGCGTGAAGTTCGTCTGCGCGCTCGACGGGAACGCGCTGCACTGGGGAAACCATTGTTATTGGGAACACGAGGACAGCGGGGCGGACGCGGAACAGGGCGTTTTGTATCTTTCTTCCGTCACGCCGACCACCGGTCAGCGAGTCGTCTGCGCGCAGAAAATCGCCGCCGCGGGAAAGGGTATTTTTTCCTCCGATAAAAGGAATGCGCAGGCTCTCTATACGCTTTTCCTGGAAGAAGGGAGGCGCGCCGAGATCGCGCGCTACACGGTCAATCGCGCGGAAAAGAAAATTTCCGTTTCCAAAGAAGAGGCGAAAAGGGACGCGGAAGAAGAACTTGCGGCGAGCGCGTCCGCAGGCTGGGACGAAGCGTTCAAAGAAGCGCGGGACTATTGGGAGCGATTTTGGGAGGCTTCGGACATCGAGATAGAGGGGGACGAGGAGAATCAGCAGGGAATACGATTCTGCCTCTTTCAATTGCAGCAGACCTATCACGGCTACGATCCGGCGAACAATATCGGCGCCAAGGGCTTGACGGGGGAGGCGTACAGCGGACACGCGTTCTGGGACACGGAAACGTATTGTCTGCCTTACTATCTCCTCAACAACCCCGCGGCGGCGAAAAATCTGCTCTTATATCGCTATTCCAAACTCCCCGAGGCGAAGGAGCGGGCAAAAATGCTCGACTGCGAAGGGGCGTGTTATCCCATCGCCACCTTGAACGGAACGGAAGGGTGCAACCTTTGGCAGCACGCGAGCCTGCAATTTCAGCCGAGCACGGGTGTCGTTTACGGCGTCTGGCACTACGAACACGTGACGAAAGACGAGGCGTTCGTGCGCGATTACGGATTTGAAATGACGGCGGAGGTGACAAAATTCCTGCTTTCGCGCGGGCAATGGAACGCGGCGCACACAAAATTCGGCTTCTATGCCGTCATGGGACCGGACGAGTTTCAGATGATGGTCAATCACAATTGCTATACGAATTTTATGGCGAAAAAGTCATTCGAATATTTTTTGGAACTCTGCCGCCGTTATCCCGAAAAATGCGCGGAACTGGGGATCGACGCCGAGTTTTGCGCGCGCGTCGAAGAAGCCGCGGCAAAGACCTATCTGCCCTTCGACAAAAGTCGGGGGATCTTTGAACAGCACGAGGGCTTTTTCGATCTGCCGCACGTCGATATTCATTCCATTCCCGTCACCGATTTCCCGCTGTACGACCATTGGTCTTACGACAGAATCTATCGCAACGACATGATCAAGCAGCCCGACGTATTGATGTTTTTGTTCCTCTATAATCAGTCCTTTTCGGCGGATTGCAAACGCGCGAATTACGAGTTTTACGAACCCAAGACGATACATGAATCCTCTCTGAGTCCGTCCGTCCATTCCATTTTGGCGGAAGAGCTTGGCAAGGACAAAGAAGCGCTGGAATTTTTCGGATTTGCGACGCGTATGGATCTCGACGATTACAACCGCAACGCCTCGCAGGGACTGCATACGACGTCGATCGCCGCGGCGTGGATGAATATCGTATACGGATTCGGCGGCGTGCGCACGGACGGGGAAAAGTTCCTCCTCGCGCCGAAAATCCCGAAGATATGGAAAAAATATTCCTTCCGTTTGACTTTGGACGGCAGACCCGTCAAGGTGACGGTGACGCACGGGGAAACGATATTGGAATGTGCCGCCGCGGGAAAAACGCCTCTGCGCCTGTACGGAAAGGACGTCGTGCTGGAAAATAAGCTGACGGCGACGGTTTAAAAGGCGCTTTACCGCTCTTGAAAACGCGCGCCAAATAGCGCTTTGAACGCGAGCGGAAAGGGTTTCATCAACGAAGACCTTTGAGAAAAGCCGCCCGCAAGGAAGGATTCGCCGTAAGTGGGATTTGTAAAAAGGCGGGCTACGCCTTAAAAATCGAAAAAATATTTTAACAGAGCTTTATCGACAGAAACGGGAATTTACTGACACGTAAATTCCCGTTTTTGCTATGAGCGTATAAGGCGGGGGCAGATTTATGCGCCCGCCTTGTAAACTCCGTCGGCCATGCCGGTGGAGGACTTTATTTTCGAAGGAAAACGCCCCGCTAGGGAATACGGGATGCGGAAGCGTTATCCATTAAAGCAGACTGCGAGCGCGGCAGGGGCGATTCAAACTCCATACAAAACGGATAGCCGCGTCCGTTAGGCCGTTTCGTCGATACCGGGCGGGAAAACGCGCGGAAGCAAATTTTCAGTTTCGGCGCGGCAATGCGGGAGAGCGGTAGCGCCGTTGTTTATATTCACGCTCTTAAAGGGCGCTTGCAAAAAGTAGGAGTCAGACGCGTCATTAGGATTTTTGGGCAAAAAACGCGAAAACGCCGCCGCGTTATCCTGTTTGGAAATTTTTGTTCCGAACGAATTTTAAGGGCGCGGTTTAGGGGCGGGACTGATTTTCGTATAGGGATTGTTCGGAGGAAAAGACGACGTTAGAGCGCAGCTGACGCCTGTACTGCGCGGGCGTCACGTCCATATTTTTCTTGAACTGTTTAATGAAGAGAGAGGTGCAGGCAAAGCCGCATTGATAGCCTATCTCCGTCACGGAGGCGTGGGAATTGGCGAGCAGCGTTTTGGCGTATTCGAGCCGCTTGATGATGACATACTGCTTGGGTGGAATCCCCATCGCGTTTTTAAAGATGTGTCGGAAGCGGTGGTAGGAATAATTGGTGATATTGGCGAGCTGTTCGGGCGTAATTTCGGTGAGGAAATATTCGTTGATGTAATTGATCGCCTGCTCCAAAACGTCCTGATGGGGGGACGCTTTATCCAGACAGGAAGAAGTGCGCTTGATTTCCACGATGACGTTGCCCAAAAGATTGGAGATGACGGAAACAAAATCCTCCCGCCTGTCCTTGAATTCCGCGGAAACGAATTTAAGGTAGTTCATTACGTTGCGATTTTCGTCCGCATAGCTTCCCGCGGGGATTTCGCCCTCTTCTCTGTCTAACGTGAAACCGATGCAGAGGATCTTGCAATTTTCTTCATGCACGTCGTTGTGCTTGGTGTGCGGAGGAATGACGACGTAATGGTTCCGTTCGTAAGAGAATTCTTGTTCCCCGATGAGGCAGTGTCCCTTTCCCGTATAATAATAAACCAATTCATAGCATTTGTGCGTGTGAAAGGGAATGTTATAATCGATCGGATCCGTTCGTTTGAAATAAAAATTTACGTTAATATTATTCATGTTTTCTCCCAAATCGCGCAAAAATCCTTCAAATCCTTCTGAAAAGAATGATAGCACGTTTTTCGGGGAAAGTAAAGGCGTTTTGTCAGATTAGCCAAAAAATTATATAATTTAGCCCCAACAATATATCATTGGCGGAAATGTAGTGATATGATAAAAATACGAAATCAAAAAGGAGGTGACGGGAATTGACCGATCAGAAAATGCAAAAAGCGAAGCGGGCGGGAATTATCGCCTTAGCCGCCGTCATCTACGCTTTCAGCATCGTTCCCTTCATCAATGCAGGCTCCTCGTCGGGCAAAGTGCGCCTGGTGGTGGATCTGCACGGCTACACGCCTTCGACAAACCGCACGCCTACCGCCGATTCGCCCGACGTGTTCAACTCCACCTATTATATCGCGGAGGCGTTTATGGAAGAAAATCCCGACGTGGAGATCGTCTGGGCGCGCACGAAGCCCGTCGGCGGCATGGACGCCGAAGTGGCGCAGTGGTTTACTACGCAGATCGCGGGGGGCACCGTGCCCGCCATAGCGTTCAGCTGGGGCACCCGCTATCAGGACCGGGACTGGTATCTCCCGCTCGACGAGTACCTCGATTCGCCGTGGGAATACGAGGGCGGATATGCGACGTGGAAGGATGTTTTCCGAGATTATCTTTGGGAATCCACCTCCGTTATCAACGCGCGCGGCGAAACGGTGGCGATCCCTCTGACCGTCTATCCCGGCGCTTCCACCGGGTACTTCTATAACAAGACGGCGTTTTCCGCAGCGGGCATTGAGGAAGTGCCCGCCACCTGGGGACAATTCGTGACCGCGACGGAAAAGTTAGAAGAAAAGGGCTATGTGGGCGTCGCGCCGTGGCTGTATTTCAACACCACCACCACTTTCGACGCCTGGGTGTTCATTTCCGTCATGTCGCCCGCCTATGCGGGCGCTTTGATGGACGTCATCGACTACGACGGCAACGGCATCATGAGCTCCGCGGAGCAGGCGCGGGCCTGCCTCGAAGGCGTGTTTTCCACGAGCCACGAGTATACGAAGGATATGTACCGCAACCTCAAATATTATTACACCCATATGTTAAAAACGGGTTGGGCGTCCATCGATTACAACGCGCAGTGGCTCAACGGTACGGTGGGGATCCGCGAGGAAGGGCTTTGGGCGATCCCGTCCGAGAACTCCAATGTGGTGAGAAATTTTGATTACGGCGTTTTCGTTGCGCCCCTGGTGTCCACGGATACCTCTCCCTACGTCAAGGACGTCGAATTTTCCAACGGACCTTATAATCCCGCGCCCGACCTCGCCGTGAACATCATGAAAGCGGCGGTGGAGGGCAAGCCCGAGGTTCTGGATGCGGCGCTCAGGTTTTTGAAGTACCTGTCGAAACCGGAAAACGTTTCGCTCGTCTGCATCGAAAATTCGGGCGTTTTAGGAGCGGTCAAAGGAACGGCGCATTCCAATCTCATCGACGAATTTATCCGGCAGAAATTCCCCGTCAAACCGAATGCGGCATGGCCCGCGGGATTTACGGACGAATACACCGACAGGATGAACCGCCGTTTCGAGGAATGGGTAAACGGCAAGATTTCCGACGAGGCGTTCTGGACGGAAGCGGACGCCATTCAAGCCGCGGGAGCAAAAGCCTTCGTCGCCAATATGGGGCTGGACACCGCGGACTGGAATATCGTTTATTGAGGTGACGGCATGAAAAAATTATGGATCGCCGCGGCCTGCTGTCTTCTGCTGGGCACGGCGTATGCGGTGGATTACGGGATTTCCAAACAGTACGAATACGAGCTGATCGGGACGTCCTCGGATACCTTTGTGGCGGACGGACAGTCTACCGTTAAGATCACCGTGAAACTGACGAAAGACGGCAGGCCCGTCGAGGGGCACACCATTTATTTGTACGTTTCCAACGGATTTTTGCCCTCCTCGCGGTGCGTGACGGACGCGGACGGACTGATCACCTTCCGCTATTATCCCTATTTATATTTGAACGATAAGCTGACTCCCTTGGAGGACGTCACCATCTATTTGCAGGACGAGTCGAATTCTTCGATCTTTATGGTGCCCGCAAAGGCGGAATATACGTTCGGCGTGACGAAGCCCGACGAGGACGCCGTGCACGACGATTGGCAGGATATACGGGGTGAGCCGAAGGAGGAAACGAATGGATAAGGCGAAAAAAAATACGCTGGGGCATAGGATCTGGAAGAACAAGAACGCCTATTTGTTCATCCTGCCCCTGCTGATCGGCGCGGTGGGTTTCTGCTATTATCCCGCGATCAGCGGCATCGTCACTTCGCTCTTCAATTGGAACGGCACGGGCGCGCGTGAGTTTATCGGACTGAATAATTATTCCGATCTCTTTAAAGACAAGATTTTTGTCGATTCCATTGGGACGATGATGATCCTCTTAGTGCCGAGGCTTGTCATCGGCGTCTGTATGCCCCTCCTGTTTGCGGAGCTGATTTTCAATACGCAGAGCAAGCGGATGCAGTCCTTTTATCGGATTGCCGTTCTTCTGCCCATGATCGCCCCCGGCGTCGTCGGGATGCTGATTTGGCAGAACATCTTTCAGCCGACGAGCGGGCTTTTCTCCAAACTGATGGAGAGCATCGGGCTGATCGGCAAAGGGGAGGTGATCGATTTCCTCAACGATTCAAAATGGGTGATCCCTTCCGTTATCATTCTCGGCTTTCCTTGGGTGAACGGCACGAATATCCTCATTTATATTTCGGGCATGAACGCCGTTTCGGGGGAGGTGATCGAAGCGTCCGAACTGGACGGCTGCGGCACATGGCGAAGGATTTTTTCCATCGATATTCCCCTGCTTGTGGGACAGATACGATATTTCTTTATCTTCGGGCTGATCGGGCTCTTACAGGATTACAGCATTCAGATCGTACTGACGAACGGCGGTCCCGGCTACGACACTTACGTGCCCGGCTGGTATATGTATAAGCTGGCGTTCACCTCGGGAAGATACGGCTATGCCTGCGCGATAGGCACCGTGTTGTTCATTGCGATCCTTTCCATATCGCTGGTGGCGTTTAAACTCATGCACTACGGTCCGTTCGCCAAGGCGCAGGAAGAGTGAGGAGGACGGTATGAAAAAAATCAACGCGCTTTATTTTCGATCGAGATGGAAAAAACTCGTCGGGCAGACCCTTCTGCACCTGACCATGGCGATCCTTCTTTTCTGCATGATCTATCCGCTCGCCATGTCCGTGTGGTGCGCCTTCAAGACGACGGCGGAGTACGACCTGAGCAAGTTTTATCCCACGCTGCCGATGAAAATTTCCAACCTCGCCACCGCGTTTTCCAAGGTGGGAGGGTATATGTACAACACCGTCGCGGTGGCGGTATTCGGGATTGCGGGCTCGCTGTTCATCGCCTCTTTGGCGTCTTATGCGTTTGCAAAGATGGATTTTCCCGGCAAGGCGCTCTTCTTTACGATGGTGCTCTGTCTGATGATGATTCCCGGCGTTCTGACCTTGGTGCCGCAATTTTTGATGTATAAGGGGCTGAATCTCAACGATTCTCTGTTTGCCATCCTGCTGCCGCAGTGGACGATGCAGCCCGTGGGCGCAGTCTTTCTCTTGTCCATGTTCTTTAAGGGATTGCCCGACGATCTCTTCAACGCGGCGAAAATAGACGGGGCGACCGATTTTCAGGCTTATCGGAAAATGGCGCTGCCCCTGTGTATTCCCCTTTTGGTGACGCTCGCCATTCAGCAGATAAACGGACTTTGGAACGATTATATCTGGCCCATGACAGTCATTTCTACGAATTACGGCAAGCTTACCATTTCGGCGGGGTTGATCGTGGAGTTCAGGAATCTTTATTCGCAAAATATGCCCGTTACCTATTCGGGGTATCTCATCGCTTCCCTGCCCCTGCTGTTGGTGTTTTTGTTCGGCAATAAATTCTATATTCAGGGGCTGATGGCCTCTTCGATAAAAATGTAAGAGAGGAGAGATAATGAAAATTTGGTTGGATACCGATATCGGGGGCGACATCGACGACGCTCTGGCGCTGCTGCTCGCCATGGCGTCCAAGGAGGTGGAGCTGGTCGGCGTCAGTACCGTATTCGAAAATACCGAGGCGCGCGCGAAGATCGCCAAGACGCTGCTCAAAATGGGCGGATTCGGGAACGTGCCCGTCTATGCGGGGAACGGGGCGCCCTATCTCGCAAAGTCCGTGCACGACATTCCCGTGGACGTAAAACGCCTGCCCAAGACCTATTCGGACGTATTGTTCGGAAAGGCGGAATACGACGGGACGGACGCCGTGGAGGAAATGGAGAAACGCTTTTCTCAAAGCCGCGGGGAAATTTCCTTGGTGACTTTGGGCGCGCTGACGAACGCCGCGAGATTGATCGAGCGCTTCCCGCAGGCGGCGGAAAAAATACGGTGCATTTACATAATGGGAGGCGCGGCGAAGCTGAATTTGAACGAATTTAATTTGAGCTGCGACCCGGAAGCCGCGGACGTCGTCTTTTCTTCGAAGATCCCGAAAAAAGTCGTGACGCTGGACGTGACGTTCCGCTGCCGACTTTCGAAAACGCAGACGAAACGGCTTTCGGCGTGCGGGAGCGACGCCGTCAGGACGGTGATGCGGATGTGCGCGCTGTGGGGGGACGGAATGATTTTACACGACCCCCTCACCCTGGGCGCGGCGATCTCCGACGAATTCGTGAAATTCGAAAAAGGAAATTTAAAAGTGGAACTATCGGGCGGATATTCGCGCGGAAAATGCGTGAATCTTGCCGATTTCAATTGGAAAAGAGAGCCCCGAAGCGATATGGAGGTGTCCGCGGAAGTGGACGAGGAAAGATTTTCGTCCTTCTATATCGAACGGGTGTGCGCGATGGATCGTCTTTTGTGCGGGAATCCGTGCGAAATAAAAAAATAAATTTTTCAGGAGGAAGAAAATGAGGCGATTAAAGAACTGGATGAGCGCCGTCTTGGCGCTTACGATGACGGCTTTTGCGGCGGCGGCCGCAACGGCGACGGTGGCGGGATGCGCGGAAGAGGCGCCCGCGATGTCTGCAAAGACCTATGTGCCCGAAAAGGTCGATCTAGTGGACTATTACGGCGGCGGGGGCGACGTGGATGGCGGCGGCTTCACGACGTTTGCGCACGTCGGACTGCTCGTGCCCTTCGAGGGAACGAAGGTGGAAATGGAAACGCAGTTCAAACTGCTTTCCAAAAAGACGGTGGAAGAAGGCGGCGACAATGTGGACGGCTGGGTGACGTATTCCTTCTCCGCGGCTCCCGCACAGGCGGGGAACGACAAGTCCTATCCCTATTTCGGAGGCGGCGGCAACGGCTATTTCCTGCATATCACGAACTATTCCGGGACGACCGCGCCGAATTGCGTAGAAGTGCAGGTGGTCAAGAGCGTGGAAGGGGCTACGGAAACGATACGCACCTTTTTCCTCGACAACGCGCTGAACGAAAAACTTGATTTTTCCCTCGCTAAGGGGACGGACGGCAAATATTCCCTCACGTTTGCAAAAGCCTCGGACGACAGCGTTTTAAAATCGCAAACGGGGCTGGAACTCGACGGCGCTCTCTTCATCAACGAAAAGGGACAGACCTTTCTTTCCACCGCGATTTACGAAGGGGAAGGCTGCGACGGAAACCATTGGGAACACCGCGGCATGGCGGTATTCTCCATGCAGGCGTATACTTACGACGCGGCGAGCGCCGAGGTGACTCTCTCCGAGGACAAATACGAATTTGAGGAGGGCAAGACGTATAAGCCCGCCGTCACGGTGAAGGTGGGAACAAAGACGCTTGCCGCAGACGAGGATTATTACGTGGAATACGCGGACAATAAGGCTGTGGGAACGGGTATGGCGATCGTATACTTCATCAACGAATACGCGGGCAACTCTTCGATCGAAAAGACGTTCGTCATCGAAGAAAAACAGGCGCCTGCCGATTCCTCGACTTCTTCGGGCGCTTCTTCGTCCGAATTCGCGACGTCCGAAAAAGATTCTTCGGGCGGCGGCTGCGGATCCTCCGTCGCGATTGGCTCGGCGCTTTTGGCGCTCGCCGCAGGCGGAGCCGGCGCGCTTTTGATCAGGAGAAAACGGAAATAATCCGTAACGGGCGCAGGAATCCCGAACGTCCGAAAGACGCGCGTTCGGGAAACTTCCCCCTCGGAGAAAGCCGTCGGTTCTCTTTTCGGATTTTTGACGGGCTACGGTCCGTTTTCCGACGGAGAAAGAAAATAAAAAAAGATAAAGACGTTTCTCGGCGCGTTTGTTCGAGAGAGATTCCGTTTCTTTAAGGCGGAACGGAGGAAAGGAGGTAAACATGAAAAAATGGATTCTCGGTGCATTGGCGTTCGCGGCGATCTCTTCCGCCGCGCTCACTCCCGTCGCCGCCGTTGCGGAAGCGGCGAAAAATACGGCGGAGGATTGGACTCTCACCCGCACCTCGATAGACTATACGAAGGAGGGGATCGAACTTAATCAGCTGGAAATGGGAATTCCCGACAATCAGGCGATCGCGATCCTCGAAGTGCCTTTCGATAACACCGAAAGTTTCGAAATAAAATTCCGCGTGACGATGGACGATTACGTGGCTTCGGGAAGAAACGCGAACGACGTGTGGACGGGCATCGGCATCATGGGCGTTCCCAAATTCATCAATTGGAGAAACAGCGAACAGTACGGCTGGGCAAAAGATACGCCGGGATTGTTTACGCGCTTTTTCAGCTATGACGGGGATCTTCGGCTGGAATCCAGCGTCTATCACGAAGGATATAGAACGGCGGGGGACGATCCTTCCAGCCAAACGGTGGACACCTGGCAGCTGTTGAACGCTTCGGCGGGCGTTTCGCTTTCCAAAGACGTCGCGTTGAAGCTCTCTTACGATACGACGGACGGGGAACGATTTTATAATCTGTACGTGAACGGCACGAAACTCTCTTCTTCGGGACAGCTGGCGTTTATCGATCGCGACGTGATTTTTCCCGACGGAAAGATCTATCTCGTCGTCGCCATGAATACTCAGGAAAAAACGTCTAACACGTTGAGTAAAGTGGCGATCAGGAGCATCAACGGCGTAGATTACACCGATTCGGGCGCAGGGAGCGATTCCGCGTCGGAAAATAATTCCGCTTCTCAGTCGGGCGGCAGGGAACCCGCGGGCTGCGGCTCCTCGATCGCCGCCGGGGGCTTGGCAATCTCCGCCGCCGTTCTTGTATTCTGCGGATTCGGATTTAAGCGCAGGCTCCGCTGAGGAGAGAAAATATGAAAAAGGCAATTTCTCTGATGAGCGGCATACTTTCTCTATTATTGACGTTTTCCGCATTGAGCGCCTGCGGCGGCGGAGGGGATTCTTCCCGGGAGTCCTCCTTTGAATCTTCCTCTTCGGCCGTCGAGCCGAACGACGACAAGAAACTCTCCGTTTCGCTCTTTGCCGATCCTTCTTTAAACGACCGTCCTATGGTGATGATGCACGGCGCGACGACCTCGCTCATCGACGACGTCTATGCCCGCGGTTACGGCGGCATCGTCACGAACGTCGCCTGGGGAACGGATTACTTGCAGAACGCGCGGGCGTTTTCCTCGCTGGCGAACTGCGTTTCTCACGCCGTAGACAAGGGTATGCACGTATGGCTTTACGACGAGTACGGCTATCCTTCGGGCGCCGCTTACGGACAGACGCTGAAAGGCAATCCCGAATACGAGGCGCAGGGATTGGTCCCGCAGTATAGGACGATAGAGGCGGGTGCGACGGGACGGATAGACCTCCTTTACGGACATACCCGCATCGTTTCCTCCTACGTGTACGAAGGCGGCTCGAAATCGGAAATGGACTTATCCTCGGCGGAGGACGTTTCCTCTTCGATTGCGGAGGACGGGACTTTCGTATCCTATACCAATCGTTCGAAAACGCCCCGCGTTTTGGCGGCGTATATGTCCAAACCATGGTACGAGAACACCCACTCGATGGAAAACTGGTACGCGCAGCAGCGCTATATCAATATGCTGGACGAGGCGCCCGCTAAAAAATTCATCGGCATTACGCACGAGAAGTATTACGACGCGTTGAGCGAATATTTCGGGAGCGGGATACAGGCGTTCTTTACGGACGAGCCGGCGCTGCAAGGCAGCTATTTTGAAATCAGCGACCGCCCCCGTCAGGTGCTCGACAAGCCGGATCCCAATCTCCCGATCGTGGAATGTCTGAACTATTCCGACGCGCTTTTCGAGAAATTTAAAGCCGCATACGGCTATGACCTCAAACCGCTTTTGGGATATCTTTACAACGACGACGGCAGCGTTAAGGCGAAGCAGGTGCGCATGGATTTTTACGCGCTGACGGGCGAGCTGTTCCGGGCCAATTATCTCGGACAGATCGAAAGCTGGTGTAAGTCCAAGGGAGTAAAGAGCTCGGGCCATCTTCTTCTCGAAGAGGCGCTCTATCAGAATCCCTGGTTTGCAGGGGACATGATACAGCTTTTGGGCACGATGGGAATCCCCGGCTCCGACCTGCTCTATTCCGAGCCGCTGGCGGCCATCAACGCTTCCTGCGTCGTTTCCAAGATGGCGGCGTCCGCCGCCGAGTTTACGGGAAAATCGGATACGTTTGCGGAAATTTCCGGCGCGTTCGACAGTACGATAGGGGATCTCTACGATCAGATCAACGCCGTGGGTGCGCAGGTATGCATGGGTGTGAATACCTTTGCTTCCTACTATTATCAGGGCAACGACCATACGGCGGAAGAGGATAAGATTTTCTCGACGGCGATAGGAAGAATGCGCTATATGACGACGGGCGTTACGCACAGCGCGAAAGTAGCCGTCTATTATCCGTACGAAGGCGCCTCTGCGGAAACCCTCCCTTCCCTCAATATGTGGCAGCCCACGGAAAACGCCAAACGGATCAGCGACAGTTTCGGCGACCTTTGCAGGACCTTGGTGGGAAAACAAGTGGATTACGATCTCGTAAACTATCTCAATCTCGCCGCCTGCAAGGTGGAGGACGGCGCGCTGGTCGCCCCTAACGGAGAACGGTATACGGCGGTGGCGATTCCCTATACTACGGCGATGCGGTCGGAAGCGGTGCTGAAACTGATAGAAGCCGCCGAGGCGGGCGTGCAGATCGTACTTTCCGACTTTGAAGAGGTGGTTTGCGAAACGGGAAAAAACGACGTCACGGCGCGTTTTTCAACGATCGCGGAAAAGGCTCATACGGCAACCTCTTCTAACGGCGTTGCGAATTATTTGAGGAAAAACGGGCACACGTATGCGCTGCTCGACGACGATTCCGCGTATAACGTGTTCGTGACCAAACGGGAAAACCGCAATTACAGCGTGTTTACCGTCGTCAACGCCTACGAGAGCGACAAAGAATACGGCTTCGAGCTGAACGCTGCGGGCAAATCGGTGAAATTTTACGACGCGGTTTCGGGAGAGATAGAGGACGTAGACGCCGCCTTTGCGGACGGCAAGGTTTCTTTCCGTTATACCCTTCCCGCAAACAGAACGGGTTTCTTCGTCGTGGAGAAATAGCGGGAGGAGAGAATCGGAATATGAACTTTTTAAAAAATATAAAACGTGCGGTGTTCGCCCTGGTCGGTCTTTGTCTGTGTGTCGGGAGCGTGAGGCGTTTTCCCGCCGCCGCGGAGGAAAGTCCCGAAGGATTGATCATGCCGCCCGCCGTCGTTCTGCGCGCGGACACGGCGGCGGATTGTTCGAAGGAAAAACTTTCCGCGGCCTCAAACCTCGTAATATCCGTGGACGAAAATTTAAACGTCACAGCCGCCGACGGCGGTTCTTTGGGAAAATTCGATTCTTTTTACGGAAATATTGCGGCATATCCCGTCGTTTCTCTCGCGGAAGGGAAAGAAGACGCGTTTGTCGCTTACATAAAAGAAAAGGGAATTTGGGATATTTCCGTTCTGGGGACCTCCTCCGTGCTTAAAAAAGTTCGCGGGGAGCTTCCCGAAATTCGGGGCGTACTGGATATGCGCTTCGCGGAAAACGTCGACGACGCTTTCGAGGCGGTGAAGGAAACGAATTCTTCGCGGGCGCGCACCGTATTGCTGAACGCGGCTGCCGCCTCCCGTGAACTCGTCGATTACATACAGGCGCGGCTGCTTACCGTGTGGGTAAACGCGCAAAACGACGAGGAACTCTGTCGGGGAATTTTCAGCGGCGCATACGGAATCGTCACGCAGTCGCCCGAAAAGGCGCATTCGATTTACCAAGATATGGGCGCCGATTCGTTTGTTCGGACTTCCTATATGATCGGGCATAGGGGCGTTTCTTTCTCGGATCAGACGAAAATTTCGGAAAATTCTCTTGCCGCTTATCAGTATGCGATCGATCGCGGAGCCACGCATATTGAAACCGATTTAAAAGTGACGGCGGACAATCATATCGTTATTATGCATGACGATACGCTGAACACCTCGCCGACGGGAACGGGCGTGGGCGTCGAGTCTTCCACGCTTGAAGAGATCAAAAGGCATCGACTGAAAGACGGGCAGGAAATTCCCACGCTCGGCGAGGCGTTAACTTTTCTAAAAGGGAAACCCGTCGTTTTGATTCTCGAAATAAAATCCGCAAAGGAGAACATCCTTCCCCTCCTCCGTGAACAGCTCCAAAAGCACGATATGTTCGATCAATGCGTCATCGCCACTTTTTATACGGAACAGCTTTTGAGAGCTGCAGAGTTAATTCCCGAAGTTCCCACGGGACTCTTCGGCGGATTGACGACGGGCAGAGGATTCGCGGCGAGCGTAAAACTCGTTTGCAGTCTGAATACGGCATGGTTTTGTACGCCGTCGGGCGCCGAGGCTTATTCTTATGCGGATGCGACAGAAAAACTGCGTGATCGCGGATTGACGGCATGGGGAAATCCCGATTCCAAAACCGCAACGGGCGCGTATGCTTCTTATGGCAGGGGAATCTGCGGATTGATGCTGGACGCTCCTCAGGATATTTCGGAGCTTCCGTATAATTTGAAAGCGGAAAAAGAATACGAGGTCGCGATCGGTAAAACGGAGGAATTGACGGCCGTTTTACAGAAATATGCGGGAGAGGAGCGCGTGCAATGCGGATATAAGCTGCTTTCCGGAACGCTCGAAAAAGAAGGACATACGGCTTTGGCGGTTTTGACCTGTACGACGGAAACGCCTGCGGGCGAATTTACTTATGTATCCGAAACGGTGACTTTACGCGCGGTAAGTTCGGGCGACAAAAGCGACGAAAACGGCTGCGGTTCCTCGACTGCGGGATACGCTGCGATGGCGGCCCCTCTTATCTTTATGGCCGCAGCAAGATTGAGAAAAAAATAGAATAGTTTTCGGGATGTTTCGGGAAAAAAGACGCGGGCAGGATTTGTCGCCGCGCCTTTTTTCTATTGTAAAAAGAAAACGCCTCCGTTAAGAGAGAATAAAAGAACAAAGCGTGGTAAGTGAAAATATCATGCGGAGGCAATAGTCCGTTTCAACGATATCAACTAACGTACTCGTCCTATTCTTTCGCGCTATCCCGCGAGCGCAATGCGGAAAAGGGGCGGGAAATCCCTTTCCTTGCGCCGCCCTATCTCCTGTCCTTATAGGAGTTCCTGTAAACCGTGCGTGTAACGCGTAATGGTAACCGCAGCGCAAATAGAGCCGATTGGGATGCTATGCCCTTGCGGGACTTATATAAAAATGTGCGTTCGGCGTGTGATTGGGATTGTCGTTTTCTCCGTCGGGGAGGGGCAGGGTTGAGATGAGGCTGAAAAGACGAGAGGAAGAGCGTATGGCCTTGCGCTTCCCCTTTCGTCGGGATTTGAGTTTTTATCTTGTGCCTTTGAGGTTTTTTCTCAACCCCTCGCGGAGTTTCGAGGGGCTTTCGCTTTCGTACCTCGAATAGACTTTCAACATATGCGACACGTCGAAAAATCCCGTTTCCTGCGCGATCTCGGTGATCGTTTTGTCCGTTTCGATGACCATATTTTTTGCGATCAGCACCCGATAGCGATTGACGTAATTCATCGGGGTCTGTCCGAAATATTTTTTGAATTTTTCGCAGAGCAGGGTCTTGCTCATCATACTGACGCAGCACAGATCGTCGAGCGTTATCTTTTGGGCGAAATTGCGGTAGATATATTCCGAAACGGAAATGATGCCGATATCGTCCGTCTTTTCCGCGCTCTCGATAAACGGAGCGTACTGCCGCGCGTATTCCTTGCAGAGCGTGACGATGAGCGTAAAGGAAAGGGAATAAGTGAGAAGGTAGTCCGCGCGATCGGGAATCTTGTTCGTCTGCTGTTCCAATTCGTCCAGCTTTTGAAGGAGGAAGAGGATGTCTTCGTATATTTTCCCTTCGATGTGGAAGAGGGGAATGGTATATGAATCGCGCAGAGCGGGATCGACGTGAAACAAGAGATTGAACGCGGAAAGAACGCTTAAATCTCCCGAATACTTGTTGAAGTAATTTCTATGCACCAGCACGTGGAACACGTTGAGCTTATCGCCGTTATGATAGCCGTGGTATATTTCCGGCGGGATGACCACCACGTCGCCCGTGCTTACTTTGTAGCTTTTATGATTGGCATAATGCATCCCTTCGCCGTTGACGGTGATGTTGATTTCGTAAAAGTCGTGGGAGTGCATATCGATATTATAATTTTTATGGCAGAAGGTGCTTGTGAGTTTTAAAGGGCGTTCGTCGGGAAAACAGTCCCGGTATGTCCATATCGGTTTGTCCGCGAGAGGCAGTCGGACGGGGTATTTTTTATCCATCAGCATTTTCCTTTTTTGGAAATTATTTTACAGCGACAGATGCGCTTTCGGATTTTCGATTTTTGCACATCCGATAAAAAAACGGGAGATTTTACCGAAAAAGTCACTGTTTCTCCCTGTATTATACCTAAAAATCGTATATTTTGCAACTTTTTTGAAGGGAAACTTGTGGAAATAAAGTGAAATATTTTACAGCGATAGCGGAATATGATACAATACAGACGTTCTTTTCGGTGTTATAATAGAAGCGAAAATGCGGAAGCACGAAGTATTTATCAGCATTTCCGCGCCCTATTCAAACATTGCGTAAGCGATGTTATAATAGAAGCGAAAATGCGGAAGCACGAAGTATTTATCGGCATTTTTTCGCCCTATTCAAACATGACGTCAGCTATGTGATAATGGAAGCAAAAAATGCGGGGAGGAGAAATGCTTGCAGGCATTTTTAAGCAGGATTCAAATATAGTTTCCTGACAGGTGATCATAAAGAAGTGCAAATCGGCAATCCGAACGCATTGAAAAGAGGTGGGTTTATGAAAAAAATACGAGGCTTTTTGGCTGCTGCTTTTTTCTTATGCCTGACAATGGGGATATACAGCTGTGGGGGGAAGGATAAGACGCCTCCCGTTTTGACGTTGTACGAACATTCGACGGGATATACGGAAGAGGAGATTACGATACTCGTCGCCACGGCGGCAGACGACAAAGACGGAACGGTGCCCGTAAGTTACGTAGTTATTTCTCCGTCCGGCAAAGAGGTCGGCGTCAGCGAGGGAAAATTCGTGCCGCACGAGGCGGGCGTTTATCGCGTCGTCTTTACGGCGAAAGACAAATCGGGCAACAGCGCGGAGGAAGAAACGGAGATCGTCGTGCGCGACAGAAATTCCGCGCCCGTGCTCACGCTAGGAGAATACGAAACGGAAACTTCGGAGGGAAGCGTGTATACTCTGCCCGAATGCACCGCGTCCGACGCCGAGGGAGAGCTTTCCGTGACGGTAAAAATTACCGCCCCCGACGGGTCCGACGTTCAGGCGGGCGTGGGAAACGCGTTCTTCGTCGATTGGGCCGGTTTATATTCCGTTCGTTTCGGCGCGGCGCGCTCGGACGGCGTGGAGTCGCATAAATTGATCTATATCGCGTCGTCGAGCGCGGAAAAGGTCGTGGAGGGCGTGGACGGCGAGATTTCCGACGCGTTGTATGCGCAGGCAAGCGCTGCTTCCCTCGGCGGCTCGCGCGGCTTGGAAGGAATCGGGGTAAAGATCGCCCGCGGAAGCGACGGGATTTTTCTCGCCTTCGACGGCTCGGACGACAAACGCGTGAGCGGAGAAGAGCGCCTTGAAATCTATCTCGATACGAAGGGCACGTCGCGGTATCCCGACGAGAATACCACCGTCCGTTTCGACGCGTATCTGAGCGGGAAGCTCGTCCTGATGCGCGGCACGGGCGGGGAATCGCTGTGGAGGGAAGAGAATCTTTCCAAGCTCTCCTATTCCCGAAGACCCGCATTTGCCGTAAGGCTGAAAGAGAGCAGTACGATAGAGAGCGGCAACGAGGACGATAAGGGGTATACCGCGGAGCTTTATATTCCCTATAAACTGTTGAAAATAACCGCTGCGGATTCCTTCTATCTGACGATGGGTTGCGTGCGCGAGGGGGATAAGAGCGATTGGGACGGCTGGAACGAGTTTGCGCTTTTCCCCGAGCCTATCTATCCTTTTAAGTACATAGAAGTGAAGCCCGACGGCTATCTCTTCAACGACAATCGGCTCTATCACGACGCAAAAAGAGCGGACGGCGATATTTCCAAAGCCAAATATCATTCCGATTCCGCGGCGGTCACAGAAGTGGGCGGGCTGCGCGGTCTAGAAGGGATGACGGTGCGAATTGCGCGGGACTCAGACGGGTTATACCTCGGCTTCGATGTTTCGGGCGATAAAAAAGTCAATGATTTCGACCGCGTCGAAGTGGCGTTCAACGTCGGGGAATATCACGCCGTACTCAATGAAAACAACAACGTCGTCTTCTTTCTGCAATCGAACGGCGCTTTGCAGGTTTTGCACGGACATAACGGCGTTTACAGAGAATTTTTCCCTTACGACGCGCTTCCCGCCGCGGGATATTCCTACGGCAGGCACACCACGCCGAACGACAATACGGACGAGGACGACGGATATTTCCTCGAACTGTATATCCCGTACGCGCTGTTCAACAAATACACGGTGGGCGGCGTCGGAGAGGATACAAGACTCGGAATCACTTTCGGACTTTGGCGGGCGAGCGCGGAATACAATACCACTTCCGATTGGGGGACGGACCCTAACAAGGATTGGGACGGTTGGAGTTACGGGGAATTCTGCGACCCGCTCTATCCCGAAACGTACGCGGTGCTGATGAGCGACGGGCGGATCATGACGAGGGACGCGCTGGTGGACGAGATCGGAGAGCCTTCCGATCCTTCCGTGGACGGAAAACTTACCGAGGCGTATTGGAAGAACGCCGCGGAGCTGAATATTCCCAAAGCAAAGGACGCGGACGGCGTGAAAGGGCTCGTATACCGCGACACGGAGGGGCTTCGCGTGGCGTTTTTGGGCGACGCGCGCAAACTGACCGCCAAAGACGTACTCGTCTTTTACGTCAGCACGAAGGATTCTGCCTATAAAATCGGCGGCAATCTCGGCGACGAATACGAAGTGCGCGGTCAATACGCGAACCTTTACGACTACACCTTCCGCATTTGGCTGGATCGTTCGGTCGCCGTCTACCGCGGCTTATATAAGGACTGGGCGGATCCTGTGGAAGATCTGCGCGCCCTGTCTTTGGCGATAGATAAGGAATGCGAAGAATATTCCTATGTCGCGGAAATGTATATTCCTTATTCCTTCTTCACCGCCTCCGACGGATTTACGCCTTCGCAAGAGGACGTTTTGGGGCTTTCCCTTCGACTCGGCGGAGAAAACTCCCGCGGGAGCGTGGTGTGGAACAATTATCATTACGCGGGCATTTACTGCGACAGCGAAAGCCCCGCGAGCTATGTGCGCATCGACAAAGACAATAAATTGTTCGCGGCGCTCGAAAACGACGGGGGCTACCGCGTGGACGGCATTTTCGACGAGGACGTGTATTCGGGCGCGAAAGCGGTCTTGTCCGTCGGCGGCTCCGAGGCGGAAATTTATCGTTCCGCAAAAGGGTTGCACGTAAAATATGCCTTTGCGGAGGGCGTGGAGAGTTTCAGACTCGTTCTCAGCACCGTCGATCACGGACTCGGAAAACCGTACGTATACGATTATCAGGTCATTTTGAATCGCTCCGGAAAAGTGGAGTGCTCGTTCGGCAACTCTTACGCGTTTTACGACACTTCTCTCTATGTGCCTTACTGCGCGCCGCGTGCGGTGTTCGCGGGAGATACGGCGGAGCTGTTTATTTCCTACGATTATTTGTCCCGTTACAATACAGGCTCGGCTTACGCGCCCAAGGGATATATGCAGATTACGAAGGAGAGCGAACTGCGCTTTGCCGCCGACTGCGTGAAAAACGGAACGCGGGACGGGGCGTGCGTTTACGGGGGCGAGAGCGTTTTCTTCGACGCGCTCGATCCCGCGTCGTACCGCAAATTGATTTTAAAGGAGGCGGAAAATGGTTAAGCGAAAGATATACATAGGCGTTCTGTCGTGCCTCGCATTCGTCTGCCTGGTCTGCTCGGCGATTTTCGGCGTTCTGCCTTCCCTCCGCGCTGCCGCGGAGGAGGAATTGCCCGTGCAGGTCACGTATCTGGGCGAAACGGAGTATACGGTGTCCGACGGGAGCGGCTCTTCCCGCGGCGCCGTCGATTCGAACGCGCTCGACAAGGGAAATATCGTTCTCGGACCCGCCGTGGCGCAGAGGCGATTTGAGAAGGGCGTGTCTTTGCTGACGATTTCTAATGCGCAGGCGGCGACGCTGACGATTCCCGTTTCGGAAACCGCGGGCTTCGACCTTTTCACGACCGATTTCGGCGTGGACGCCGCAAACGGGGACGCGGCGGCTTCCGCACGCTTTCAGTTTTACGCGGACGGGACTCTGCTCGAAGAAAAAACGGTGAAGGGAAGCGATTTTCACGGTAAATTCGAAATTTCGCTTGCGGATGTCGCGGAGATAAAAATTTCCGTGTTCGGCAAAGAAGGGACGTGCGTTTCCTTCGGCGACGCGGCGTTTTACAAAAGCTCTCCTAACGCGGTGTCCATGCGGGTGGAAAACGCCGTTTACGGCGCCTGGCCCGTGCCCGTTCAGCGCAACGCCAATCTGTACGGCGGCGGCTTGAAGATCGGGAATACGGAATATAAATACGGCTTCTGCGTCAACAGCGTTTCCTCGTTCGATCTCGTCGTAGACGGAAATTACGCTTGGTTTTCCGCGTACGTCGGCATCGACGAGGCCGTGGCGGGCGGCAGCAGCGCGGGATCCGTGCGCATCGAGGCGCGCGCGGTCGATCGGGAGGGGAAAGTCCTCCGTTCTGTCCGCACGCCCGTATTGTACGGATATATGGGGCAGTATAAACTGCTTCTTAATACGTCGGGCGCGGCGCGTATCCGCTTCTTCATCGAGGACGGGGGCGACGGTATCGGGGACGACATGGCCGTGATCGGCGCGCCCGCGTTTTCGATGACGCTCGGAAAAGCCGCCGCTCATCTCGGAGATTTCCCTCTTCTTTCCTCGTCGGTCGGGGAAGGAACTTTGGGAATCGACAAAACCGCTTCCGGCGGCGCGCTCGACTATACGCGGGGCAAGGAGTCCCTCTCCTTTGAAAAGGGCGTGGGCTTCTCCCTCAAAAACGCTTCTTACGAAAAATATCTCGCCAATCCCGATAACTCGGAAAATTACGCGTATGCCGATTTTGATATTTCTTCTTCGAACGCGCAGTTTTTTGAAGGGCTTTTTATCATGCGTTCGGGCGCGGGCGCCTATGCGGAAGTGTACGCAGACGGCGAATTGGTTGCGAAAGCCGTGGAGATAGTTCCCCTCGACAAGGGCGGAGCGCCTTTGAGAGTTTCTTCTCTGCTCCCTGAAAACGCGGCGAATTTAGAGGTGCGGCTGATTGCGAAGGCTGAGAACGCGGGCGGGGAAGTGGAATTCGTAAACGCCAGACTGTACGGCGAGGGCGCGGCATTCGGCGGCTTTGCGGTATCGGAAAGCCTTAACGAAAATTATCCCTATCCTTTCGGACGGGACGTAACGCCGCTCGGAAAAGAAGCGCGTATTCTTTCGAAAAACGGCGCCAAAGGGGTGGCTTCCTCTATCTCCCTCTTTGCCGATTCTTCCGTCGCTTTCGGCGTTTCCGACAAGGAAGCGGATACCTTCTCCGCGGTGATCGGTTTGCAGGAAGGCTATCGGGGCGCGCTTACGTTCAAAGTCACTGCCGTGTTTGCGGGCGGTTCCCGTTCAGTGTATACATCGCCCGAAATCTCGGCGGAAAATTCCTATTTGGAAATCGCTTGGTACGCGGGCAAAAATATGGAAAAGATCATCCTCGAAGTCAGGGGCGACGAAGGGTGCGTCGGCGTGTTCGGGGAAAATCTGCTGTTTAGAAGCGGTTACGGCGACAAGGAACGAATCAGCGAGCTCGAATGGAGCGGCGCGGAAAGCGGCTGGGGTACCGTCAATATCGATAAAGACGTCATGGGCTATCCCATCAACGTCAACGGCACGATATACGAAAAGGGCGTTTCCATGCACGCCTTCAACGAAGCGGACAAATACGCCTACGTACAGGTGAATATTCCCGAAGGATTGGGGTACACCGTGTTCGCCGCGCGAATCGGCGTCAGCAAGGATACCTCCAACGGCGGCACGGCGGGCAGCGTGAAATTTTACGTGGAAGGGGACGGAAAAATTCTGTTCGCGTCCAACCTCGTCCGCGTCAGCGACGACGCGCAGTTTATCCTCGTCGATATTTCGGGCGTTTCGCGGCTCAAACTCATGGTGGACAACGGCGACGGGGGCTACGAGTGCGATTTTGCGGTCTGGATAGATCCCGTCATCGCCAAGACGACTTCCGTGCTCGATGACTATTTAAGGCTCGACAGTCCCATCGCCAATCAGTCGGTGGCGGCGACGGGAAATAACGTGTTCACCGTTTCGGGCACCCTTTTAGGCACGGAAACGGAAGCGGAAATTTTCCTGAACGGCGTTTCGGCGGGCAAAGCCGCGGCGGGAAAATACGGGAAATTTTCCAAGGAAATTTCCGTGGCTTCGGCGGGCAGAAACGTTATCGAAGTGAAAGCGGGGAATCTTAGGGAGGAAATGAGCATTTTCGTCGCGGACAACGCCGTGTCCGAAAAGAGTTATACGCTCGCATCTTCTTCCACGTCCGTCACCGTGCGCCCCGCATCCAACGGCGTAATTATCGAAAATATTTCCCGCGCAGACGGGTATCGATGGCTGAAAGATTCTTCCTTCGTGCGTTTCCCCGACGAAGTGCGCCTCGGCGGAAAAGGCGGAACGCCCTTCCCTCTCGTTTGGAATTTCGAGGGCGCTGAGTATGAAGAAGCGGATACCGTTTCCAAAAACATCGACGTCTTCAAACAAGACTATGTCGGCAAGACGAAATCGTACACCTTTTCGTATGCGGACGAAAGCGGGAAATTTTCTTTGAAATCGGTATGGTCGACGCAGTCGGACTTTGCCGCGCCCGTGTCCCATCGGATAGATCTCGTCAATAGGAGCGGGGAGAAAATTTACGTTTCCACCGCGGACACCCTTACCATGTCTTTGACGAAGCCGCAGGGCAGCAATCTGACCGCCTCCTATTCCTATAAGGGCGCGGTGTATCAGACTTCCTACGGCTACCGCTGCGACAGAGTATCGGACGGCTACGACATGGACGTGTTCAGTTCCACCGATTATAACAACGGCTATCAGGAGGACGCGGGCTTTATGCCCTGGGTATCCCTGAACGCGGACGGCGAGGAGGGATTGAATATCGGCGTCGTCTGGTCGGACTGCCGCGCGCACGTCTACGGCACGGGCAGCGACGGCGTGTATATCGAGGCGGGGCTTCGTCCGCGCTTCGAAACGGAGATCTCCGCGGGAGATACGTTCTATATCCCCGAGTCCTTTGTGGACGCCTACGCGGGCGGCGTGGACGACGGCTCCAATCAGCTCAAAAGCTGGCTGTTCGCCTTCAATATGCCCGAGGTAAACCGCCTCGACGATTCCCTGCCCTCCTTCGAGTTCAATCTGTGGGAGCTTTTGGACGAGGAGCGCCGTTCCTGGCGCATGAGCGACAGCAAGTTCTACACGGGCGTGCATCAGCTTGCGGAAATGGGAATAGACGAAATCACCATCGACACCTATTGGTGGAAGGACATCGGGGACTGGCGGGGCGTGCATGAAAAATGGCAGAGTTCCATCACCTATTCCTCCGATTTCGTCAACGCGCTGGGCATGAATTTCGGCCTCTATATGCAGGCGGGCAACGGCAGTTCGCTGCATACGGACGCGATGACGGGGATCGGCATCAACGGCAATCCCAATTGGTTCGCCACGGGCGAAAATAAGATTTGGGACGAACTTTGTATCGCGGACAGCGACGCGCGGGCGTTCTTGTCCGAATATCTCAAAAGCTATTTCATGGAGCTTGGATTGGACGGAATCCGCACCGACTTCGGCTATATACTCGGCTACTGCGGCAAAGAGGGGCACGACCACATCGACAACCGCGCGGACGTGGGATATTGGACTTCCCTGTACGTCTATCAATTGTTCGAAGAAATGTATAAACTTTTCCCCGCGCCGTCCGACGTCAACGGGGACAGCGAAGCGCATTATTTCAAGTGGGAAAACTGCAACTGCGGCGGCACCTTGAAGGATTTTGCGAGCATGAAATACGCCACGCGCATTCAGACCACGGACGCTTACGATCCCATCAACGTCCGCAGAAGCTTCTACGACGCCAGCTACGCTCTGCCGTCCATGCAGCTGATGCTGTGGATGAACGACTATATGTATAACGGCGACGGACCTTATCCCAACGACAACTATCGTTTCTGGTCCATGCTGATGGGCGCGCCGTGTCCCATGATCAGTATGCCCTCGGACATGGCGCCCGAAACGTACGCTTCCCTCGTCAATACCGTTTCCATCTATCAGAACTGGATGCGGGAACTAGTGAAATACGGGGACCTCTATCACATTCTGCCCCGCGCGGACGGCATTCATTGGGACGGTGTGCAGTATTTCAATCCCGATACGGGCAAGGGGGCGGCGCTCGCGTTCAAGCCGGATCCCGACGGAACGGTGGACGACACCGTAACTCTTAAATTCGACGGCGTTTCCGACTCCGCGGCTTATTACGTCTGGTCGGAAGAAGGATATATTCCTTTCGCAACCTATACGGGCGCGCAGCTCAAAAAGGGAATCGATCTGACCATCGAGGAAAGTTACGGCGCGGAGATCGTGTATTTCATGGATACGACCGCCGCGGGCGCGGAAGAAACGGTCGCCCGTCCGAAGGCTTTTTCCGTTGAAACGCTTGCGGGAATCGGCAGATTGGAATTGACGCTCGGACTTTCCGAAAACGCCGACTATTACGTATTCGCTTTGGAAAAAGCGGGCGAAACGGTATACGCGTTTATCGCGGACGAATTCGGCGCGAAATCCAACCTTTTGGAAGGGCTTTTTGCAGGAAGCTACAAACTGACCGTGACGGCATACAACCGCTTCGGTTCGACGACGCGGGAATACGAAGCGGAGGTCGAGGGTTCTTCCGAATTTGCGGACGCGGGATACGTCGTTTCGGGCGCGGACGGCGGGGAGATCGTCATCGACGGAGCCCGCTATATAAAAGGACATTCGCTCGACCTTTCGGATAAGGAGTTCGGAGAAGCCGCGTTCCGCACGATCGACGTTACGAATCTGGGCGGGCGCACCGCACTGAATATCCGCGCCGCGCTTGCGGTCGGGGACGAGGCCGAAAAAGCCGAAATCAGCGTTTACGGCTTGAAGGGCGGCAAAAAAGAATTGTTAAAGAGCCTGACGGTTTCGGCGAAGGAAAAATTCTATGACGTTTCCGTGAATATCGAGGGGTATTCGAGTTTGAAGATCACCGCGGAAAATACGAGTCCCGACGTGTATACGCAGACGGCGGTCGGCTACGGGAGAACGGGGCTGTACGGCGGCGCGGCGTCTGAGAATTACGATTTTTCCTTCGACGTGCGGGTGCTGAGGAACGGACTCAACGAAACTTTCCCCCGTGCGGGCGGGTTTGCCGCCTACGTGGACGACGACAATTTTGCGGCGCTGTATCTGGACGCCTACTATTCGAATATCGTCATTTACGAGCGGATCGGCGGTCAGCGCAATGATAAGACGTACAAGATAAAAATGGAGGAGGATTTCGATTATTCCGCGAAACATACCCTGCGGGCGGTGAGAAGCGGCGAAAACGTCTTCTATTTTGTGGACGGGGAACTCGTCGCGGAGCATACGTTAAAGCTCGCTCCGTCCAAAGTGGCTTTGATTACGGAGGACGCGCAGGCGCGCTTCTCGGACGTGGTGAGGCGAATCGGCGGTCAGGTGGAGGAAATCTCCTGGCGCGCCTATAACGTCGGGGTGAATATTTACGGCAAAAACGTTTACAGCACGAAAGTGACGCAAGGCGTTTGGGCGCGCGTAAAGCCGCGGCTGCAACTTGTTTTGTACTGAAAACAATCCAAACAGAAAACAGGCGCGTTCCGTTTGCGCTTTGAAAAAAACATGACAGCTTTTTTGTAAGGAGGAAGCTATGAGAAAACGTTTTTTATTGGCATCGTCCGCCGCCGTGATGACGGCGTGCGTGGCTTTGGGCGCTCTGCCCTTCGTTTCGTCCGCCTCTGCCGCGGAACCCGCCGCGGAGATCGCGGTGGTGGAGGAACTGACGTGGGAAGGAACTCCCACCTGCGGCTGGGGCGAAGTGCGAAAAAATCTCCACTGTACAGGAACGGTTTTGACGATCGGCGGCGCGGCATACGACCATAACAGCATCGGCACGCATCTGCCCGCGTCAAACGCCCCGCAGGATATCGTGTACGACATTTCGGACTATTCTGCGATGTATCCCTATCTGACGCTGGGCGTGGGTATGCCCGACGGGGCGAGCAACGCGGCGAAATTCAGCGTTCTCGTCGACGACGTCGTGGCGGATACGGTCGTCTATACCTCCTCGGGCGGAACGACGCCCGCGCCGATGACCATGCGCGCTTACGTCAAGGACGCCGCTAAGGTCACTCTGCGCCTCGAATGGGGCGGGGAGGGATTTAGCGACGGCGCCTGCGCGTTTACGGACGTCAGGCTGCAAAAAGAAACGGAGGGAAGGACTTTCGCAAACAGGACCCTTTCCCGCCTGAACACGAGCGCGACGGGGTACGGCTTTCCCGGTTACGGAGCGGTGGTGATGTACGACTCGCAGGCGGACAACAGCGCTTTCGATTACATGATTTACGACGAGCATCTTCAATTTACGGAAGGGCTCGGTCTGCATCTTCTCAATGTGCCTTACGCGACGTATGAGGCGGATAAGGCGAACGCGGGAAATTATGTGTCGATGAAATGGAATATCGAAAACAAGAACTATTCCTATTTCAATTCGCTCGTCTATATGCAGAACGGATACGGCTGTCACGTAGATCTGTGGGCGGACGGCGTCGAATTGTATACGTCGGGACTGATCAATTCCGTCGGCACGTACGCCGCGACGGGTAAGGATCCGCGGACGGCGCCCGCCGTCGTGCAGGCGGCGATTCCCGAAGGCGCGAAAGAGTTTGAGGTGCGCGTCGTCGCGGACACTCAATACGCCGAAGGGCAGGTCAATCTTCTCAATCCCATGTTCTTTGAAAAAAGCGACAAACTGGTGTCTTACGCGGCGGAGCAGAAAGCCGCCGACATCTGGGCGTATCAGTCGCCCCGCACCTTTATGTGGGACGGTAAGCAAACGGAACTGTACGACGCGGCGGCGGATAAAAACGTAGTTTGCAGCGACGGAATCTTTTTTATCGCGGGCACATCCAAAGCGAACGCCGCTGCCTATACGTTCGATATTTCCTCCCTGCCTTACAATACGCTGAGCGGCGTTTTGGGAAGAGCGATCTACTATCCTAATCATGCCGAAGCCAAGCCCGTGAAACTGACCGCGGAAGTGGATTACGGCGAAGGCAAAACCGAAACGCTGGAATCGCAAGGGGTGGATTGGACGAACAGCGGACTGCCCGTTTCCTATCATTGGAAAGAGGGCGCAAAGACGCTGACTTTATATCTCGTTTCGGAAAATGCCGCTTTCAGTGAAACGGTGTTCGCTTCCGCTCGTTTCGAAAACAAATATTCCGTCACTTACGACGTGGACGGAGTCAAGGAATCCCGCTATTTATCCGCGGGGGAAGCTTTGACCTGCCCCGAAGTGGCGGAGAAAGAGGGCTATGAATTTTTGGGCTTCCGACTCGAAGGAGAAGAGGGAATCTACGATTTCACCGACAAAACGGCGTTGTCGGATATGGCGTTTACAGCCGTGTGGAAAGCAAACGTCTATCAGATCTCTTATGAGCGGAAACTGGGCGAGCGCGAGGCGGAAACGGTTTCTTACGAGCCGACGCAGTACGTCTACGATACCCGGCTTGCCCTTCCTGAGGCGGAAGCGGTAGAGGGATACGATTTCGTCGGCTGGTACGTCGGCGAGGAGAAGGTGGAGGCATTGGCGGCGGAAAAGTATACTTCCGACATTACGGTGACAGCCGTCTATTCCCTCAAACATTTCTCCGTGACGTTCAAGAACGGCGATGACGTAGTCGATTCTCAGGACGTCGCGTTCGGCGCGCTCGTTTCGGACGTACAGGCGCCCGCGAAAGTCGGCTACACTTTCGGCGGCTGGAAGACGGACGGCGGGGAAATCTTTGACGTTTCCACGCCCGTGAGTTCGGATCTGACGCTGTCCGCGGTATGGACGGCGAAGGAGTTTAATATCGCCTATAAGCAGTCTTTGGGCGGCTCCGAGAGCGCTGTGGACGGCTATTCGCCCGCGAAGCACGTCTACGGCGCGGACACCGCGCTGCCCGCAGGAAAACAGATCGAGGGATATACCTTCCTCGGCTGGTTTGTGGACGGCAAAGAGGTGACGGCGCTCGGCGGAACGGACTATCTGGAAGATATCGTCGCGGTGGCAAAATATCGGATCGTCACGCTGACGGTGACGTTCGTTTCGGACGGGGAGAATTTCGAGGTCGCGTACGATTACGGCAAAACGGTTTCCGCCAAACAGCTGGAAAAAGACGGATATACGCTGAAAGGCTGGTACACGGATGCCGAATGCAAGAACGCTTACGATTTTTCGGCGCCGCTTAAAGCGGATTTAAAACTGTACGCCGCTTGGGAGAAAAACACGGAGAGCGGCTGCGGATCCGTCATCGGCGCGGCGTGCGTTCTGCCCTGTCTGGCGGCAGCGTTGGCGGTCGTTTTCGGCAAAAGGAAAAAGAGATAAACGGTAACAAAGCGCGGGAAAGCCTGAAAAAAGACGCGGCGGCTCCGTAAAAGGGAAAACGCCGCGAAAAAGTCAAGGATGGCGCGCGGCGACGCCGTTGTCGAATGCGACGGTAAGCCGCGCGAAAAAAAAATCAAAAAAGGGACGGTTATGGAAACGGGCATCATCTTTCAAATACAGCGCTATTGTATTCACGACGGAAAAGGAGTGAGGACCTGCGTATTTTTCAAGGGATGTCCGTTGCGTTGTCCCTGGTGTCATAATCCCGAAGGGCTGCGCGCGGAAAGGGAATGGGATTCGGAGGGCAGGGCGTACGGGCTTGCCGTCACGGCGGAAGAGATCGTCGGGGAGATCAAAAAAGACGGACTCTATCACTCCCTTTCGGGCGGCGGGGTCACGTTTACGGGCGGCGAACCCTTTTTGCAGGCGGAGTTCTGCGCGGAATTGGCCGAGGCGTGCAAAAGGGAAAACATCGACGTGGCTGTGGAAACCTGCGGCAGCGTTGAGTCCGGGTGCGTCGAGAGGGCGCTGCCTTATCTCGATCGGGTGCTGTTTGACGTCAAATCTTTCGACGCGCGGGCGCTCAAAAAGGTGACGGGCGGAGATTGGAAAAAGATGGAGCGCAATCTTTCGCTTTTCGAGGCGGCGGGGGTGCCCGTCACGCTGCGCGCGCCGCTCATTGCAGGCTTCAATTTTTCGGAAGAATATTTAAAAAAATTGGGGCAGTTCGCCGCGTCCTTAAAAAACGCGGAAAAGGTGGAGCTTCTTCCCTATCATCGTCTGGGCGAGGAAAAACGGCGGCGTTTCGGACAGCCGGCGGGGAATTTTCGGGAATTGACGGCGGGGGAAAAGGCGTTTGCGCTCGAATGCGTGCGGGGCGCGTTTCCCCGGGTAGAGGTGTTGTAAATCATGGAAAATTGTTTTGAAAATCAAAGCTCTGAAAAAACGTTCCTCAAAGAAAGAATCGCCGCGAAACTGTCCGCCGCAGGCGACTTTTTTACGGCGGGATTTTTTCGCGGCGAGGACGCGCTTCTGGGCGCTTTGACGGAGTATCTTGAAAACGCGCCGCTCCCCGAATACGAAAATACCCTTCTCTATCCTTTGAAAAGCGTCTGGCATCGCCGCGGGATACTCAATTACGATTATTCCGCTTCCCTTTCTCTCGACTTAAAAAAGCTGGAACAAAGCGCGCTCACCGCCGACGAAAAGGCGTTTGTCGCCGCCGAGTATGGAAAATTATACGAGGTCGGCTCCTCCATAGAAGTGCGTTTTGCACTGGCGGGGAGGGGCTTCACCCATTATTGTCCCGAATGTAGGCAATTTTTGTGCCGTTCGTTGCCGGAGTATTGCGCTCTTTTCGACGGCGCGGGAGCGCTGCGATGCAAAATGGTCGGGTTCGGTAAAGCGCTCGTCGGCTATGTGCGCAGAATGATACAGTATCTGCGTTCGTTCGGGACGGAAAGAGCGGCGTCGTTAGCGCGGGCGTACGAGTCTTTTCTCGCTGCGAAGGCGGAGGATTTTTTCGGCGCGTTCGTCCGCATTGCGTTCGTGTTCGCGCTCGACGGCTTCGACAGTCTGGGGAATATCGATCTATGCCTTGCGCCTTTTGAAGCGTCCGCGGACGCAACGCTGCTGTTCGGGGAATTATACGACGCTTACGAAAAAAATAACGCCTGGAATTTCGTGATCGGGGGCGCTCCTCCTATGAGCGCTGTCGCGGTTTCCGCCTTCCGCGGCGCAAGTCGTCCGAACTTTTCCGTCAAAGTGGACGAGAATACGCCCGACGAGCTTTGGAATGCCTGTTTTTCCGCCATGGAAAGGGGAGCACGCCCCGCTTTTTATAACAAGCGGGGATATGAACAGGCATTGTTTGAACTGGGGGTTAAAGAAGCCGACTTGCCGATGCTTTCCTACGGCGGGTGTTCGGAAACGATGCTGGCGGGGCTTTCTAACGTAGGCTCCATCGACGCGGGGCTGAATATGGCGCAGACGCTGGCAGATACGCTGGCGGAAGGGGAATTTCAAACGTTCGAAATCTTTTTTGAATCGTATAAAAAACGCCTGAAAGACTACGTGCGTTCGATCGTGGAAGAAGTCAACGCGGAGATGCGCGCGATGCGAAGCCGGCCGCAGTATGTTCGCACTTTTCTTTGTCCGCCCTGCGCGGCGTCGGGCAGAGAGTATAACGACGGAGGCGCGGCTTACTATTTCAGCGTCATCAACGTCTGTGCCCTTGCCAACGCCGCCGACTCTTTATACGCGCTGAAAAAGCTTGTCTTTGAAAATAAGCGCTTTTCCCTCTCCTATCTTCGGGAGATTCTCGCGGAGGATTTTCGTTCGGGAAGCGGGTATATGAAGGCGCTCGGCGAATTGGAACTATTCGGCAACGACAACCCCGAAGCGGACGAATTGGCAAGGCGCGCGTTCGACGCGGTGTGCGACGAGTTAGCGCTTTATCGGACCGCGATAGGCTCGGGGCGCTTTCTCCCCGCCTGCATCATGTTCAACACGGCTTTGTATATCGGAGAGATCACCGACGCGACGCCGGACGGGCGCAAAGCGCGCTCGCCCGTCGCCGACAGCGGCGGCGCTATGACGGGGCGGGACAGAGTTTCGCCTACGGCGCTTTTGAATTCCGTCGCCCGGATAAAGCCCGTGCGGGCGGCGGGGAGCTGGGTGGTGAACATGGCGCTGAGCGAGGGGATTTTAAGGGGCGAAAACGCCCGCCTTGCTCTGAAATCGCTCGTTTTGGGTTTTTTCGAAAAGGGCGGCAATCAGCTGCAAATCAATATTCTCGACAGGGAAAAATTGACTGCGGCAGTCGATGACGACGAACTTGCGAAAAGCATCATCGTGCGCGTGGGGGGATTTTCCGAACGTTTTTCCAATCTTTCCCGAGAATTCCGCAGGAATATCGCCGAACGCACACAGTATTAAAAAAACGGAAAGTTTTATCTTATAGGATAGGCGGCAGGGTAATCTACCCCGCCGCTTTTTGATATTTAAAAATCAAAAGAATTTAGTCCTTTTAAAAAAGTATAAAGAAGATAGAAGGGCGGAAAAAAGTTGTTTTTTTGTTAAATGAACTAAAAACAGCCGTAATAAAGTCGAAAATTCGGCGCTTTTCCCGAAAAAAATTAGTAAAACGCGGTCTTGCGATAAAAATAATATTGAAAATAATTAAAATGAAAATGCAGGAAAAACAAAACAAAGCGTCGCTTTTGAGCGCCGATGCGATAGAATAAAAAGGGCGGGAAGCGCGATTAATGAAAATATGTGTCTTTCAAAAAAGGAGCAAAGAGAGCATATCTTATTAAAATAAGTATATTTTAATCTTTCTGTGATAACGGCTTTTATAATCGATATAATATAATAATATTATTGTGAGAATATAGGTTAAAACAGAGGAGATGAAAGGATTTATGACGCTTGACCCCATAATAAAAGAACAAATATTGAAAAAAATTGACAAATTGTGTGAAGAGAAAAATTTGAGCCTGTGTGAATTGGGAAAATGCTCGTGTTCTTCGACGGGAACGATCTATCAATGGTACAGTTCCTCCCGTTCGCCCACCCTGCCCCCGCTGGTGGGAATTTGCGAAAAATTCGGCGTGACGCTGAGCGAATTTTTTGCCTTCCATGAAAACGAGAAGAAATCTTCCCTGACAGATAAACTGACGGGAATCGCCAAGGATCTGGAAACGGAGGATTTGCAGGTACTCATCAAAGTCGCGGAAGCCTTCCGAAAGAAAAAATGAGAAAGGATACGAAATAAGGACGAATATTTATCTATGTATGAAAATGCAAACAAAGAGTTAGGCGAGTTGATTTTTCAATTGGCGCAGGGCAGTATGTCCGCCTTTGAACAGATTTATAAGCAGACGGGAAAAATTTTGTACAGGCTGGGAAATAGTTATTTTACCCAAAGGGCAGACGTCGAGGACGCCGTGCAGGATACTTATTTGGAGATCTATAAAAAGGCGGGCAAATTCCGGGATAATCAGAACGCCTGCGCATGGATAACGAAGATTTCTCAAAATCTGATAAAAAACAGGCTCAAACGCCGTAAGAGAATCGACTATCGGGAAACGGAGGAAATAAAAAATATCTTTTGGAAAAACGGCGAGGAGGAGCGAATTCTCGAAAGCAGGATTTTTCTTTCGGATCTCTTTAAAAATCTCGATTGCTACGAAAGGGCGCTGCTTACCTATCGTTATAAATGGGGATGCTCGCTTAGGGAAATGTCCGAAATCCTCTGCCGCCCCAAAAGCACGATCGCCGATCATCTCCATAAATTAACAGAAAAGATAAAATTTTTTATAAATTAAAAATAATTCCGTACAAAAATAGGCTTTCGATTGTTGTATATACAAAATACAAATCGGAGGTTGTTTTATGGAACAAAAAAACCGTAAGGTCCGTCCGACTTTAAGCGTCTTTCTCGAAAATCCGATTTTCCCCGACAGATATTTAAGAAGCGTTTATCGTCGTCCCAGGGGGCCTCCCGCCTAAGGAAACGGTAAATTAAATCGATTTTCTCGTTTTAGAAAACAACTGAATCGGGAAGAGGGAAGTTTTTTGCACACGAATACAGAGGAAATAAAAATAAAAAACAAATGAAGCGGGGAAACTTAAAAAATATAATCGATATGCTGAATTCATAGAAAATTTCATAGAGGCGGCGCGTTTTTTATCCGTGCCGTCTTTCTTTTGGGTTTCCCCGTGAAATACGGAGGAACAATGAAAGTTACACAAACAAGAACCATTGAGAAGAGAGTTGTGGATATCTATGAAAAGAGCATAGCCAAAGAATCGGATGCGGAAAAAGAAACTGCACAAAGATTGATTGACCAAATTCGGTATGCGTTTCGCCT
>ERZ809074.294-NODE-294-length-83699-cov-20.842750_pt1 | contig 83699 bp, 73 predicted proteins | sample MGYA00520795_ERZ809074 | MGnify/ENA primary metagenome ERZ809074 (study PRJEB31570, sample SAMEA3212989) | Homo sapiens | biome: human-gut; feature: human gut; material: fecal | place: Sweden | collected 2011 ...
CCGCACGTACGGATCTGTGAGGGGCTAAGATTGAGAGGTCTTAGTCTACTCGACTGCCACACCGGACACACAAATTTGCGAAACATGCAAAAAAGAGTGACCATTATGATGGAAAACAGGGGATATCCGTTTGTGTACGAGGATTCAGAGTGGGAACTTTCCTATGTATTTTTGGATGAAACGAGTCAGCTTGGCGTACCAGAGGCGGATGTATGGGTGGATGATCAGAATATCTTTCACGAGAGATATGGTTTTCAGCGATATGATAACTACTCTGCGATGGTGCGAAAGCACTTCTTTTAAACCACTAGATTCAAGTATTCAAGTAACCGAAAAGCAGGGGCTAATTCCCCTGCTTTTCGGTTACTTCCAGATAATCCAACAGCGTACAGATAAAATCATTTCCTTTGATCCGTCCCAGACCGCCCTCGGCACAGGCAATCTCATTGTAAGCGGTTACTTTATCTTTGCGGATATTTCTGCCGCTGATCACGATCGGGACTGGATCGCCGCTGTGTTCTTTGCGCTCGCATGGAGTGGAGTGGTCGGCTGCCAGGGCGATGATGACGGGAACCTCGATCTGTCCCTTGATGCCTTTCATCACCTCGCCAATCAGGTCATTGTAGCAGTCGATAGCTTGGACCTTGCCAATGGGATTGTTGTCATGACCCATAAGGTCGGTGGCTTTGTAGTGGAGGACAACGAAATCATAGGTTTTTAAGGCTTCTATAGCGAATCGGGCTTTTTTGTGGATGTCGGTATCTAGGTTTCCGGTAAATGCCGGGTCGGTGAGAATGTCGAATCCAGCCATTCTTGCAACACCTAAGACAGTCCGCTCAGAGGCGATGCAGCAGGCAGAAAAGCCAAGGCGTTCGGTGATCTTCTCCGTTTTAGTCATCTGTCCGGCGCCTCTGGTGACGATGGCGTTAGCAGGTGGGAGACCAAGCTGTTCTCGGTTTTTATTTAAGGGGAGGTCTTTTAAGATCTCCTGGGCTTTCTGTAAAAACAGGTTTAATATGTTGGCGGTAAATGCGGCTTCCGGGGAATCGTCTTTGGGAACCGCTTTTTTGATGGGCTGACCTTCCTTTTTAGGGTCTGTGTCGGAAACCTTGGCAGAAAGGCCGGGGCCACGAAATACCAGCACTGCACGGTGTTCAGTGGCTTCTTTAAAAAGCACCTGGATTCCATCGATCATTAAGCCATTTAAAGCAGCAGCAAGCTCATCGGTGCCGAGGCGAATCCGTCCGGCTCTCCGGTCAGAAATCAGTCCCTGGTGGTCTACGGTGGCAAAATTGCAGCGGAACGCGATGTCTCCGCCGATCAGTTCCATGCCGTCCCCAAATGCTTCGATGGGACCGCGGCCCGGATAATCTTCCAGGCCGTATCCAAAGAGAATCAGGTGTCCAAGATCGGTGCCTACCGGGATTCCTGCATGGTATAAGTCCATGATACCGCAGGAACCATTGGCGGCAAGCTGGTCTAAATTAGAGGTACGGGCATACTGAAGTGGGGTGTTCCAGTCAAGAATCTCACAGGGGCGGTCACCGACGCCGTCGGCGATGGCAAGTAAAATTTTATTTTTCATAGTGGGGATCTCCTCATGTAAACTGGTGTATAGTTACTACGCATGGATCGGAGTTTCCGAAATGGAAAATCTCTATAATACAGTGATCATCATTTATAAAATTACATTGATCCAGGTAAAGTAGATTAGTGACATGGAGCAGGCTGCGATAAAGCAGGATACCAGTCCGAAGATCAACTCGTCTTTTACACTGAAATAGCCAGTTCCGAAGTATAAGGTGTTTACCTTGGAGTGAGGTGGTAGTGTGATGGTGGTGGAAATACCAAAGGCACAAACCAGAGCCAATGGAACCGGGTCAATGCCGATGCCTTTTGCCAGACTGATGATCGCCGGGATCAGAATGGTAGTACGGACTGTCTTGCTGGTGAAAATCAGATGGCTGAATACAGTGATGAAGATCAGGATCACTGCAACCATAGCAGGATTCATTTTGTCCAGTCCGATGGCCTGTACCAGATGGTTGATGGCCCAGGTAGCGGCCCCCGTGTCATCTACTGCATTTCCCACGGCGTAAGCGCCTGCGGAGAACAGCATCAGATCCCATTTAATATTGGCTTCTTTCCATTTGATGACACCGATTCCTGGAAGCAGGCACAGAAGCATACCTAAAACTGCTGTCTGTTCGGTGCTGATCTTAAATCCGAACCAGGCTTTCTGGTAGTCGCCGGTTGCCCAAAGGGTCAGAGTCAGAAGGAAAATGAACAGGGCTTTCTTTTCTTTTGTGGAGATCGGTCCCATGTCTTCTAACTGTTTTTTCAGAGAAACGGTGGCGTTGTTCATGACATCGCCCATTTCTCCTTTGTAATTAAACATTTTTAAACCAACTAGAAATGCGATGACTGTGGTTAAGACTGCCTGTGGAATGGAGCCTAACAGCCACTGCATATAACCTACGTTTCCACCAGCCTGCTCGTTGATAAACCCAACTGCCAGAACCTGTGCGGATGTAGCAGTCATAACCACGGAGGTGGCAAATGCGTTGTTCTGCACACCCTGAAGCATCATCAATTTACCGAATTTACTCTTACCAGGTGCAGCTTTGTAGATCTCCAGGATCACCAGTGCAATCGGGACGATCAGGGAAGCGCGAGCTGTGGTAGATGGAACGAAGAATGCCAGGATAAAGTTCACGATTGCGAATACAACCAATACCTGGGTTGGTGTTTTGGCAAATTTCGTGGTCAGATAGAGGGCAATTCGTTTTCCTAAGTTTGTGGCACTCATGGCGGAGGTTAGGACAAATGCCGCGACCATTAGCCAGATAATGTCAAAGCCCAGGGCACCGAAAGCAGTTTTCTGTTTTTCCACAGCGCCGAGCATAGGAAGAAGGAGTATCAAAATTAGGGATGTCTGGTAAATCGGGATCGGTTTGGCGATCCACATGATCAGTGCAAAGGCAAAAAGCGCCATGCTTTTCTGCGCTTCCGGAGTCAGTCCTTCAGGCAGAGGCATAAAATATAAAACCAGGAATACAACGATTGCAGCGATGGTGCTGATGATAGGACCCCAGTTTTTCTTTTCATTCGTTGACATAACATACCTCCTGTTTTCCTGTACGTTCCAGGCCGCGCGCCCCTGTACCGGTACGTTTTCCGATGTATTTTTGTTGATTTTATTATATAAAATTTCTCATAGTAACTCAATCGAATAAAGTTTACAAAGTAATAACCTTTTGTTATGATGAAGAAAATGAGAGAGCGTTCCGCAACGGAGCGCCGGGGAAAATGGGCAAATATTGGAAAAAAGACGAGGTGGAAAGACTGGGGCAGAAGGCGCAGAGCCAAATGCCCGGTGAATGTGTGGATACGAGGGGGAACGAAAGAATGGATATCGAAAAACTGGAATCATTTTTAATGTTAGCAAAATTACAGCATTTCACGAAAACGGCGGACGAATTATATATTTCCCAGCCAGCCTTAAGCAAACGGATCCATGCTATGGAGCAGGAACTGGGTGTGCCGTTATTTAACCGGATGGGAAACCAGACCTTTCTGACGGTCCACGGCGAAGCCTTTAAGCCCTATGCTGAGAGCCTGGTGGCCACCTACAACAGCGCCAGGGAGTACATCCGCCAGATCGAGCATATGGAACACGGTACCTTGAACTTCGGCGCTACTAATTTCATCGGTGTGTATATGCTTCCGGCCATTGTGGCGCGGTTTACGAAAAAATACCCCAATATCACCATTAACATGAACATCAATTCTTCGAAAAATATCCTGGAAATGCTTCATAAGAACCAGCTGGAGTTCGTATTTCTGTCCGACTACATCATCGAGAACCGGGATGCTTACGTGATTGAGGACTACTGGAAGGATCATCTGAAGTTAGTGGTAGGCAATGGGCATCGGCTGTTCCACGAAAAAAGCTGCTCCCTTTTTGATGTAAAGGACGATCTCTACATTACAAAAAAGAAGCAGTCTTCCCAGTATAAATTCTTAGATCAGATTTTTAAGCAGTACGATTTCGATTTCACCAAAAAATTTTTCATCAGTACCCAGGATGCTATCAAAGAAGCGGTGGTAAATCACGTAGGCATTTCCATCATGTCAGAACTGGCGGTGGAGCGTGAGATAGAGATGGGGCTTTTAGCGGCGCTGGATCTGAAAGAAACCACCATTGAACGGAATATCCAGTATGCGTATCTGAAAAATAAATATCTGACTCCGGCGGCAAAAGCATTTTTGGAGTTGCTATAAGAGGCTTCGTAAGATTTCTAAAAATAGTTCAAAAATTTCCGAAAATTGAACATTGACCTGTGCAAATGTACCTGTTAACATATTTTACAAACAATATATGTGGGCGTGTGTATAAAAAAGACGGGAGATGGAGCTACATGGAATTTGCACTGGAGAAGGAACTGATGATGATCGGCAGGCTGCTGATCGCAGGATTATGCGGTGGCGTGATTGGACATGAAAGGGAGAACCGGCGGAAACCGGCGGGTGTCCGGACCCATACGGTAGTCGGTGTGGCGTCGGCATTGATGATGCTGATCTCCAAGTATGGCTTCAATGATGTGCTGAATGAGTATACGAAGCTGGACCCGTCACGAGTGGCGGCTGGAGTGGTTACAGCGATTGGTTTCTTAGGTTCGGGCATGATTATCGCAAGAAATAAGAGTGTCAGCGGTATCACCACATCGGCAGGAATCTGGGCTACTGTAGGTGTCGGATTGGCAGTTGGCTCTGGGATGATCTATCTGGGGATTGCAACTTCTGTGATCGTAGTGTTAGTGGAGATGTTTTTAGGACGGGGAGGTATCATGGGGCTGCACCGGGAGGCGATGTCTGCGGTGAACGTGGAGATCTCCGGTGGACAGAAGGAGCTTCTGGAATTGAAGGCGTGTATCGGGGAAATGGGATTTCATATCCGCAGCATCGAATTTTCCCAAAAGGAAAAGGGAATCGTCAAGGCAAGCATTATCCTTGGTGTTCCAAAACAGAAGAATATTGCGGAGCTGTTGGAATTGAAGCAGCCGTGGATCACCGGACTGGAAGTGAAAGGGAAGCTGCTGCTGTAAATATCAAGTGGCATCTAACAAGGTTCGGAGTGTGGTGGCTGGGAACCCTGCAAGTATGAACGAATTGAGGCACTTGAACATATCGTTGCTTATGAGAGCCGCCCGCAGGTTAAACCCGCGGGCGGAAATTGTTTTTACAAGTCTGTACTTTCCGAAGTGATAAAGGAATCCATATACTGGATATAAGCATCTTTTGTAAAAATGGGGTGGTAGTTTTCTACTACCTCTTTTGCTTTTTCTGCGCCATTTTTCAGCAGGCGGTAAGCGGAAAGAGCAAAGATTTTTGCGGTGACTACATAAGCCAGTTCATTATCCACAATGTCAAAGTCTACGGAGTGAAGTCCGCTTACTTTTCCACCGGTGTTGAAGGTGAGAACCGGCTGGATGTGCTGGACGTCACCGACGTCGGTGGAGCCGCCGCTGTGGGCGGTAGTATCCTGTTTTACTACTTCGTAGTCTTTTTTGCTGGACTGGGAGGCAATCTGGGCGGCGGCCAGGACTTCCTCATTAGCCTCCGCACTTAAAGCCGGCAGATAGCCAGGCATTGTGGTGATCTGGCACTGGGCGCCAATGGCATAGGCGCCGGATCTGAAGGCCCGGTCAGTCTTGGCTGCGGCATCTGCGATGGCATCTTTATTGGCTGCGCGTACCAGGGTCTCGATGACCACCTCATCTGGAACGACATTGACTAAGTTTCCGCCTTTGGTGATGATCGGATGGATGCGGACATGGTCATTGTCACGGAAGGTTTCACGCTGGTAAGCCAGGGCGGAAAGTCCGAGGGAGGCGGCATTTAAGGCATTGACGCCTAAGTGCGGCGCACCTGCGGCATGGGCAGCGACACCCTTGTAACGGATTACCTTGGAGACGAAGCCGTTGTTGGAGTTGGAACCGACGCTGATATCTTTGTCACCGATATGGTGGACGATATCTAGGTCGATGTCGTCAAAAGCGCCGATGCGGATCAGTTCGCATTTACCGCCGCCGTATTTGATCTTTCCCTCGTCGGTCAGTTTGTTCTTGAACTCGATCTCACCATATTCTTCAGCAGGAACGGCGAAAAGGACTACCTGGCCGTCCAGTTTTTCTTTTACTTCTGGGTTCGTCAGGGCAATGGCGGCACCGATGACTCCGGCTAACTGGGCGTGATGTCCACAGCAGTGGGCTCCCTGGGTTTCCGGGTTTGCGTATTTGTGCTCCGGGATGCGGAGGGCGTCTAATTCGCCGATGAGGGCAAGGCTGACGTTATCCTTCTTTTCTTCATTTAAGTAGGCTTTCACGCCGGTAACTGCCAGATGCTCTTTGGTTGGCAGACCAAGATCTTTCATGAAATTCGCGAATTTTTCGGCAGTTCGGAATTCTTTATAGCCAAGCTCCGCGTGGGTGTAAATGTCTTTGGCGAAGTCGATGATCTGATCCCGATGGGCGTCAATGATATTGATGATCTTCTGTTCAGTTTCGTCTAAAATGATTGGTGTTTCATTCTGTGCCATATGCAGGTCTCCTTTATTTTGCAAATAATTGTAACTATTCAGTACCTTCATAGTTACGAGCAAAAATCCATTCCAGATCAGCTTCGCTGATGGGATTTTTGCTTTCTAGCCTATGTGTTCTTACGGTCAGCGCAGCATGTGCGCAGACCTACTGAATAGTTACAAATAATTCATCAGGAACATACCATAAACCGTTGTTGTTCTTGTCTAAGTATTCTTTAAATGCATCAGAGTGGTAAGCCGCCACAATGTCTTTTGCCCACTGAGCGTCCTTATTTTCCTCTTTCACGACAACCTGAAGCAGTAAGTGCGGTAAGATATCTTCCTGCAGCAGTGCGGTAGAAGCGTCCATTCCTGCGTTGTATACGATACTTCCTGTGATAACTGCATAGTCAAAATCATCTAGTACGCCAGGGATGTTGGTGGAACTCATTTCTGTAAATTCGATGTTATAAGGATTCTCTGCAATATCATCCTGGGTCACGGTGGAAAGCTCCACATCCGGATTCAGGGTGATCCATCCGGCTTTCTGAAGCAGGGCATAAGCTCTTGCAGTGTTGGCAGCATCGTTTGGTACGGCTACCTTGGCTCCATCATGGATGTTGTCAAGAGAGGTTTCGGTTGCGGAAAAGATCGCTGCTGGAACGGTTGGAATTGGGGAGATCGGTACCAGGTCGCCGTTCTGGGCCTGGTTAAAGTTCTCCGCATAAGCGGTATGCTGCTCCACGTTAAAATCGATCTCTCCCTCATTTAATGCCAGATCATTCTGCAGAAGATCGGAGAAATCCACTTCGGTGAAGGTGTAGCCCTGCTCTTCCAGGATCGGCTTGATGGCGTCCTCGAAAAGAACGGTGTATGGGCCTGCGGCCTTGCCGTATTTTAATTCCTTTTTCTCGGAAGTGGTGTCATTGGCAGCTGTGGTGGTATCTGCGGCTGCGGAAGTGGAGGTGCTGGAGGCGTTACCGGAGCAGGCGGTTAAAAGTCCGGTGGTCAGTACTAAGGATGCTGCTAAGGTGGTTCTTACATAGGCTTTGAAGTTTTTCATAATCGTTGTCTCCTTTTTGTGTTATTTTTTATTGGTGTGTTCTGCGCTTCTGTGACAGCAGATTTCCTAAACTCTGGATCAGCCATACAAAAGCGATCAGGATGAAAACGGTGGAAAACATCAGCGGGAAGTTAAAGGTCTGGTATCCATAGGTCAAAGCGATGTTTCCGATACCGCCGCCTCCGATGTAACCGGCCATGGCGGTGGCTCCGATCAGTGCGATGGTTCCGGTGGTCAGCGCCAGGATGATGGAAGCAAATGCCTCCGGAAGTACGAAATGAATGACGATCTGGAGTGTATTGGCCCCCATGGCCTGCGCCGCCTCGATGATTCCGGCATTGACGTCAAGCAGGGAGTTTTCCAGCAGTCTTGCTAAAAATGGGGCGGTGTAGATCACCAGTGGAACGATGGCTGCCTTGGTTCCGATGCGGGTTCCTACGATGAATTTCGTCACTGGCATCACGCATACCAGAAGAATGATAAATGGGGTACTGCGGACTACGTTGATAAATCCATTTAAGATGGTGTAAAGGATCCGGTTTTCCTTTAAGCCCCCATTGCGGGTAAGCCAGAGGACAATGGCGATGAGAAATCCGACCACTGCTCCAATGATCAGGGAAAATCCCACCATATAGAGGGTTTCCCATCCGGCCTTCACTAATTTGTCTGTGGAAATTCCTAAATACTGTTCGATCATGGTAAGGTTACCTCCCTGTATTCTTCCTTGGATTCAAGGATATATTGTTCTGCTTTCTCGATCTCTTCATCGGTTCCGATGAAAAGGACTAACATGATGCCGACCACGATTCCCTGGATCACATTGATGGTGGAGTATAGGATATTGGTCTCTACTTCAAATCTCCGGTTGATCTCCCAGAGCAGTGGTTCGGTGCTGTCGGTATTTTCCAGTTTAATACGGAGAAGGCGGCTGTTTCTGGTCTCTCTCCGGATACTTTCCACTAACGGTTCCGGGATCACATCCCGGATCAGGTTGCCCACAAACCGTTTGGCGATGTCCGACTGGGGATTGGAAAATACCTGGATGACCGATCCGGTCTCGACCACCTGTCCGTAATCCATGACTGCCACCTTGTTACAGATTTTCTGGATCACGTTCATTTCGTGAGTGATGATGACGATGGTGATGTGAAGCATTTCATTGATTTTTTTCAATAGTTCCAGGATGGAATCAGTGGTTTTCGGATCCAGGGCGCTGGTGGCTTCATCACATAGCAGAATCGAAGGATTATTGGCCAGGGCTCTTGCGATGCCTACGCGCTGTTTCTGACCGCCGGAAAGCTGTCCGGGATAGGAGTATTTCTTATCAGACAGTTCTACGAAATCCAGAAGCTCTGTGACCCGTTTCTCGATGTCCTTTTTCGATATGCCATTTAATTTCAGTGCGATGGCCACGTTATCGTAAATGGTCTTGGATTCCAACAGGTTGAACTGCTGGAAGATCATGCCGATTCCTTTCCGCAGATTTCGCAGTTCCTTCTGGTTTAAGGTACCGATGTCTTTTCCTTCCACCCAGACGTTACCGGAAGTTGGGGTTTCCAGGGCGTTTACCATGCGGATCAGCGTGGATTTTCCGGCTCCGCTGTAGCCGATCACTCCGTAAATGTCTCCTTTCTCGATCTCGAAGGACACATCTTTCAGAGCATCGAACGGGCCGTTTTTGGTTTGGAAGGTTTTGCTTACGTGTTCAAATCGAATCATGGACGGGTCTCCTTTTCTGGAATTATCAATAACTGTTCGGCAGGTCTGCGCACTTGCTGCGCTGACCGTAAGAAAACTTGGGCTAGCAGGCAAAAATCCCATCGACGAAGTCGATCTGGAATGGATTTTTGCGTGTAACTGTGAAGGAACTGAACAGTTACGCATAAAAAAAGAGGTCTGGTGTTGTCCAGACCTCTCAAAAACTGACTATATAGGGGTATCTATACATGTGTATCGTGATAGAGAAACTCACGAGGATACAACCCAGCCATTCGTCTGCACAACAAAAGAAAGCGTATGGTTACAACAACAACACATACACTCCATACAACAACACATAGCAGACAGAACGGTGTAGATCGTATTCATGGTGGTTTCTCCTCCTTTCTTATAAAGCTGGCAACTGCCTGTGGAGTGGCAGTTTTTAATTCCTACTGTTTTAGTAGGTGATGTTGGTGTTAATTATACGCAGGAAAATTCATTTGTCAATCTTTTTTCAAAAATTTTTGCAATTTGGCCGGATTTTGACTGGAAATAGGGGAAAAGTGGGCTCGGTTTGTATTTCTTTTCATAATACTTGATGTTTTTTTAACTATTCTTGAGCGGCGGCGTCCCAGGCATTAAAATAGTAACCAGATGAAATGAGAAAGCGAAAGCAAAGAGAGGGGATTTTCTGTATGACCGTTCATGTAATTGATGAGGCAAACCGCTGCTTAAACTGTAAAAAACCGATGTGCCGTCAGGGATGTCCGATCCAGACACCGATCCCGATGATGATCAAGGCATTTAAAGAGGGAAACTTAAATGAAGCCGGGGAGATGTTATTTTCCAATAACCCCATGTCCATGATCTGTTCTCTGGTGTGTAACCATGAGAAACAGTGTGAGGGCCATTGTGTGCTGGGAAGAAAAGGGGAGCCGGTGCATATCAGCAGTATTGAAAACTATGTGTCTGATACATATTTTGATAAAATGAAGATTGAATGCGCACCATCTAACGGGAAAAAAGTGGCAGTCATCGGCGCGGGGCCTGCGGGAATCACCATCGCGATCATGCTGACAAAAAAAGGCTATGAGGTGACGATCTTTGATGCCCGTGATAAGATCGGCGGTGTGTTGCAGTACGGAATCCCAGATTTCCGTCTGCCAAAAACCATTCTGGAGCGTTATAAGAAGAAATTAAGAGAGATCGGAATCAAGATCCGTCCCAATACCACCATCGGCGGCGCGCTGGAGATCAAAGACCTGTTCCGTGATGGTTATGAGAGCATTTTCATTGGTACCGGCGTGTGGAGACCGAAGAAGCTGGGCATCAAGGGTGAGTCTTTAGGAAATGTCCACTTTGCCATTGATTACCTGGCAAATCCGGATTCCTATGAATTAGGCGATACAGTTGCCATCATCGGTATGGGAAATTCCGCCATGGACGTGGCAAGAACCGCTCTGAGAAAGGGAGCAAGAAACGTAACGCTGTATGCCCGTGGTTTAAAGAGCCAGGCAAGCGCAGAGGAGATCGCTTATGCAAAAGTGGACGGTGCGGTATTGTCCTTTGGTATGCAGCCGGTGGAGATCACCGATGACGGCCCGGTGTTCCAGAAGGTATTATTTGACGAGGAAGGCAACCGCATCGGTGTGGACGAGACTCCGATCCAGGTTCACGCTGACAGTACCATCGTGTCCGTCAGCCAGGGACCAAAGGATAAGTTAGTCAGCACCACAGAAGGGTTAAAGGCGTCTGCCAATGGTCTTTTAGTAACAAACCAGTTTGGTGAGACCACCCATCCGGGCATTTTCGCCGCGGGAGATGTGGTTCTGGGCGCCAAGACTGTGGTAGAGGCAACTGCTTACGCAAAGGTGGTAGCAGAAGCCATGGATCAGTATATGCAGGGAACCTTAGAAGAGAAGCTTCCAGAGTGATTGACATAACAGTATAGAAACAAACTTAATAAAAATAGAAAAACAGCCAAAAATCTTAAAAAAATAAGGTTTTTGGCTTGTTTTATTAAGAATTGTCATAGTTTTTCAAAGTATTTATTTTTCTTTTCCAAAGTGCTATTCTCAGCTTAGAAACAGAAAATGGGAGGACAAGATTATGATGACAAGAAGAGAATCCGATTCCATCGGAACCATGGATGTACCAGAGAAAGCCTACTATGGAGTGCAGACGCTCCGTGCGAAAAATAATTTCAAGATCACAGGAAGACCCCTTCACCCGGAGTTTATCAAAAACCTGGCAAGAATCAAAAAAGCAGCGGCTTACACGAATATGGCTGCCCATGTGCTGGATGAAGAGAAAGGCAATGCCATCGTGAAAGCCTGCGATGAGATCATTGCCGGAAAGCTCCATAATCAGTTTATCGTGGATGCCATTCAGGGTGGCGCGGGAACCTCTGCCAATATGAACGCCAACGAGGTCATTGCCAACCGTGCCATCGAGATCTTAGGTGGTAAAAAGGGTGATTATTCTATCGTTCATCCCAATGACCATGTCAACATGGCCCAGTCCACCAACGATGTGATCCCCTGTGCGGGAAAACTGACCATTTTAAACCTGCTTCCGGGTTTCGTGGCAGAGTTAGAGCGGCTTCACAAAGCGTTGAGAGATAAGTCCATCGAGTTCGATGACGTGGTGAAAATGGGAAGAACCCAGCTTCAGGATGCGGTTCCGATCCGTCTGGGACAGTCTTTTGGGGCTTATGCGGCAGTGATCGAGCGGGATATCCAGAGGATCAAAAATCTGGAAGAAGAGCTGAAGATACTAAATATCGGTGCAACGGCAGTGGGAACCGCCATCAATGTGAATCCGGTGTATTTGTTCCACATCATCCACAACATCAACCTGGTCTGTGGTACGGACTGTTCCCAGGCGGAGAATTTATTTGACGCTACCCAGAACCTGGATGGATTTGTACATACCTCCGCCACCTTAAAGGTCTGCGCCGTGAATTTATCTAAGATCTGTAATGACCTGCGTCTCTTATCCAGCGGTCCACGAGCCGGACTTGGTGAGATCAACCTGCCGCCGAAACAGAACGGTTCCTCCATCATGCCAGGCAAGATCAACCCGGTGATCCCGGAGGTAGTCTCCCAGGTGGCTTTCAATGTGATCGGCAATGATGTGACCGTCACCATGGCAGCAGAAGCCGGACAGATGGAGTTAAATGCTTTCGAGCCCGTGATCTTCTATAAGATCTTCGAGTCCATCGACACCTTAAAAGGCGCTGTGGAGACCCTGATCGACAACTGCATCACCGGCATTACCGCCAATCGGGAACACTGCAAAGCCCTGGTGGAGTCCAGCGCCGCCTTAGCTACCGCCCTCTGTCCGGCACTTGGCTACAAAAAATCCGCAGAGATTGCCAAAAAGTGCATGAAAACCGGTATTCCGGTCCGCCAGATCGTGTTAGACGAACATCTCCTGACCGAGCAGGAACTGGATCAATATCTGGATCTGATGGATATGACCCAGCCGGGGCATCAGGTGGAGTATCATATGAATTTTAAGAGCTGATGAAGAAAATCCCTATCCGCATTGGATGGGGATTTTTTACGCCTTGCGGTAATGAACTGCGGATGTTAAAATAAGCATATCTAGTATAATGCAAGGACTTCTGCTGAACGTTGTAACAAACGTGAGAAAATTGATTATAAATTAGAAGACGGCAGATACCGTTCATCTAAGATGTGGTACTGCCGCCTGTTTGCCATCATGATGTGTTAACATCTTGATGCTTGGGCTCTGCCAAAGACTTCCCCGCTAAAAGGCCTCTTTGAGCAAGCCGCTTAATTTCATAAGCAATACCATGGTTCAGGTGTCAAAAGCCATGTTCTAAACAATGCATCGGTAAGAATCTTGAATTTTTGAACATGACAGGCAATTATGAGAGCCAAAGTTCCTAATTCAGACTCTCACATTACCTCATTTTTAGGCAATTATCAGATTTTGGGCAGACTCCACATTGAACACAGATCTGTGACCTTAGATGAATTATGCACCGCTTTTCAGATTTCCATTGCAACACTGCGAAGAGATTTGGATAAGCTTACTCCTCGTGGAACCGTAGAGAAGGTTTACGGCGGTGTCATTGCACGCAATTTAAATGATGCACCTCTGGACGGTCTTATTTCTTATTCAGAGCGAAATATTCAAAATGCTGATGAAAAAAAACGAATTGCCAGATTAGCCGCATCTACTGTAAAAGCAAATGACACCATTTATATTGATACCGGAACTTCCACACTTGGCATCATTGACTATCTGGTTGATGTGCCCAATCTCACTGTTCTTACAAACAGCATACTGGTTGCCTCCAAGGCCCTTGCCTATAGCAGCATAAAAACCATTATGCTTCCCGGCATTATCAATACAAGGTCTGCATCCTCTGTAGGCAACGGCTGTCAGGAGTATTTGCGCCGCTATCACATGCAAAAGGCATTTATGGCATGCACTGGCATAACAGAGTTTGGCGCAGCCAATGCGTCTCCTGAAGAATATGAAATCAAAAAGGTTGCACTGGAACAAAGTCGTATTCACTATCTTCTGGTTGATCACAGTAAATTCGACAAGTCTGCACTCATGGTCTACTCTCCGCTCAGTGACATTGATCATGTGTTCACAGACCAGCTGCCTAAAAAAAAATATCTGCAGCTTTTCCAAGAGCACAACATCCAGCTAAGCATTGCTGAATAATTTCATATATTCTATTGAGTTATTTTGTGTACTTTAAAAGACCTTGCAGTATTACCATGGCATTACCGCTGGGAAAATACCAGGGGGCATACCTTTTGACACCATAATCATAAAAATATCACATAGTATTTGATAAAATTGTTGATTTAAGTGGCATATTGTTGATCCGTGTACTATTAAAATAAAAAATTATGCTGTAAAATAATGATATCAGAAAGAAGTTATTGTACAGTTTTACCAAAATGGCACGAGTTACCGCGGAACGAGGTCATAAACTAAGAAGAGGAGGATTATTTATGCGAAGAAAGAAACTTATGAGCATACTTATGGGAGTCACTATGCTTACAATGTCATTGACAGCATGCGGCGGCGGGGGGAGTACGCCAAATACTCCTGTGACAACGGCGGATTCCGGTTCCAAGGCGGAAACCAAGGCTGAGGCAAAGACAGAAGAACCGGTAACTCTGGTATTTCAGTTAAGTGATAATTCCGTGCTGGAGGCATCAGCGGATGCCATTGCAAAATTCGAAGAGGAGCACAATTGTAAGGTTGAAATTATCAGCGGCTTTAATGGATGGCCGGATTATTGGTCAAAGCTTTTGACTTCTATCGCAGGCGGTACGGGACCAGATGTAGCCAACTTAAAAGAGACATATATGGGAGAACTCTACAGCAAAGGCGCACTTCTTGATCTGACAGACTATATTGAGGCCGATGATGAAGTGAATCCGGAAGATTTTGTAGACGCAGCATGGGATGCCGTTACTTTTGATGATGGCGGAGTCTATGCGCTGCCGAAACATAGCAGTGCGATCTGTTTGTATTATAATGAAGATCTTTTGGCTGAAAAAGGCTACACAGAACCGCCAAAGACATGGGATGAGTTAAAGAGTATGGCAAAGGACTTAACGGATCCGAACAAAGGGCAGTATGGCTTTATGTGGTATGAACTGGGAACCCGTGAACCTTGCTTTGCATGGTGGCTGAGTTACTACTGGCAGGCCGGCGGTCAGGTTTGGAAGAATGGCGTTACCGGGAAAGACTTTAACATTAACAATGAGGCCGGTTTGGCGGCATTGAATCTGCAGGTTGATATGCTGTATAAAGATTGCTCTGCAGTTCCGCCAACGACGCAGGAAACCGCACTGGCAGAGAACGGAAAGGTTGCAATGTGGATGCAGGGCTGCTGGAATGTGTCCACATATCCTAAAACAGCGCCAGATCTGAAGTGGAAGACTGCATTGCTGCCAGCCTATAAAAATGATGCTCATAATGCGCTGGTAGACGTATATGGCGTAATGAAGGACAGCAAGAATCCGGAACTGGCATATGAATTTGTGAAAATGCTCACTTGTGAAGAGAATGATTTAACATTTAACGTTGCAGCTGGTCAGATGCCGGTACGAAAAGTGAATTATGAAAAAGAGCCGTACGCAAATGATGAAAACTGGCAGGCATTTATCGAGGCGATCCAGCTTCCGGAGACGCAGCCGAAACCAGTATGTCAGGGATACGAGGAAATGGGTGTTGCAGTGGCTACTGAGCTGCAGAAAGCCTGGTATAATCAGGTGACGCCAGAGGAAGCCCTAGAGAGTGCAGATGCGGTGGCAGCCTCCATTCTTGAACGGAATCAGTAAATCGATGTGACAGGGTAGTTATGCCGGGTGCAAAGCATCCGGCATGATTTTCAAAAGAGTGATTCTATATCAGGGAAAGGAGGACACTGATTTGCGAAAGAAAAAACAGTGGCTGGCAGGTTATGGGTTTATTTCGCTGTGGCTGATTGGACTGTTTGTATTTACGCTGATACCAATGATTTATTCATTTTATATCAGCCTGACTGAATGGGACTTTATAGGAACTCCCCGTTTTATCGGTTTTAAAAACTATATGGATATTATGAAGGATTCGACAGCGAAGAAAGCGCTGATTAATACAGCATACTATACCGCAGTATCGGTTCCTTTGCGTATGATCCTGGCGCTGACAGTGGCACTTATGCTGAGCAAACCTTATAAAGGTTCCAATGGGCTGCGCGTATTGTTCTACATGCCAGGCATTATATCAGGTGTTGCAATTTCTGCCGTATGGTCCCGGCTGTTTGATCCGTTTTATGGCGGAATCAACGATATTCTTGCCCGTTTTGGAATTCCGGGTTTGAACTGGCTGAGCGATGTTCATCTGGCAATGCCTTCCATTATTCTGATGAATCTGATGTACATTGGTACACCGATGGTAGTGTTTATAGCAGCAATTAAAGGAGTGCCGGAACAGATGTATGAAGTGGCGCTGTTAGACGGTGCCAATGGGTGGCAGCGTTTTATCAACATTACAATTCCGATGATCTCTCCGATTTTGTTCTATAATCTGATCATGCAGATCATCCAGTCCTTCCAGGTTTTTACAAATGTTTATATTATGACAAACGGCGGTCCGGCCAATGCTACAATGGTACTTGTACTCTATCTGTATCAGACTGCATTTCAGTACCTGCGTATGGGCTATGGATCAGCTCTGGCGTGGATTTTGTTCTTTATTATTTTAATTTTGACACTGATAGTATTCCGCACATCCGGATGGGTATATTTTGAAGGAAAGGAGGAAAGGTAATGGCTCAGCCTGGTGCAAAGCAGACACTTACACGGAAACAGAAACTGAGGATAAAGCAGCTTGTCTGGTACGCATGTATCCTTTTAATGGCGGTTATTTTTATTATGCCGGTATATTGGATGGTACTTATGTCATTTAAACCGCTGTCGGAGATGTATGTGATTCCCACACCATGGTTTCCAAAGCCCCCTTTTCAAATCAGTAATTATATTGAGGCATGGACCAAGTATCCATTTCTGACCTATTTTAAAAATACAATTCTGGTAGTAGTGGCTGCTACTATGGGAAATGTAATGTCTTCTTCTATAACGGCATTTGGATTTGCAAGAATCCGATTTCCGGGGAGGGATTTCCTGTTCGTAATTTTGATTTCTACTATGATGCTTCCGTATCAGGTAAAAATCATACCATTGTTTCAAATGTATAAAACCATTGGATGGCTGAATTCTCTGTGGCCCTTGATCGTACCTGCTTTTTTTGCAGCAGCATCCCCGTTTTTTGTATTTCTGATGCGTCAGTTTTTTATATCAATTCCAGAAGAACTTGCAGATGCGGCCAGAATTGACGGGTGCGGCTTTGTGAATATTTACCTTCGCATTTTTCTGCCCCTTACCAAACCGGCAATGGTTACAGTGGCTCTGTTTTCATTTATGGATAACTGGAATGATTTTTTCATGCCTTTAATTTATATCAATTCAAACCAGTTTAAGACATTGTCCCTGGGCCTGGCCGGCATGACTGGACAGTACGTAAGCGATTGGCATATAATTATGGCAGCAAGTGTCATTACCGTTCTGCCTTGTGTGATTATTTTCCTGCTGGCACAGAGACATTTCGTAGAAGGAATTGCGTTAAGTGGTATTAAGGGATAAAAGGAGAGAATGCTATGACAATGAAAAAATTTATAAATGCTCCTGACAGTTTTGTAGATGAGGCGCTGGAAGGCATCGTTATGGCCCATGAAGACAAAGTAATGCTGTATCCGGCGGATTCTCGGGTTGTGATGCGTGCCCGAAGAGATCTGCAGGGAAACAAAGTAGGGATTGTTACTGGCGGAGGATTCGGACATTTGCCGGTCTTCCTTGGGTATGTGGGCAAGGGCCTGGCAGACAGCTGTGCAGTAGGAAATGTATTTTCATCTCCCAGCAGCATGCAGATTTTTCATGCAATGCAGGCAGCAGACAGCGGGAAGGGAGTGCTTCAGCTGTTTGGGTGCTATCAGGGAGATAAAATGAATTTCCAGATGGCCAGGATGATGGCGGAGCGGGAAGGAATTCCATGCGAAACCGTGATCGTCAGCGATGATATTGCATCGGCTCCTTTAGAACAGAGACAGATGCGCCGGGGGATTGCGGGAATCATGTTTGCATACAAAATCGCCGGAGCCTGTGCAGAGACGGGGGCGGATTTGAAAACCGTAGTTGCGGCAGCGAAGAAAGCGGCTGATGCAACCCGTACCTTTGGAGTCAGCCTGAGCTCTTGTACAATTCCGGCAGTGGGGAGACCTAACTTTTCCATAAACGAGGGGAAGATGGAGATTGGAATGGGAATTCATGGAGAACCTGGTTTGAAAGAGTCGGACATCCTTACAGCCGATGAAACTGCAGAATTGTTGTTCAGGCGGATTCTGGAAGATAATCCCTGTCCAAAGGGCAGCAGTATTGCTGTATTGGTCAATGGATTGGGGGCAACACCATTAGAGGAACTATATATTTTATATCGCCGTGTAGCACAGCTCTGTGCAGAATATGGGATTCGGGTACATCGTGCCTATGTAGGTGAGTTTGCCACTTCTCTTGAGATGGCCGGAGCATCAATTTCGGTTATGAAACTGGATGAAGAGCTTATCAGCCTGCTGGACGCTCCCTGCGATTCCCCGTTTTTCTTACAAACGCAGGCATAAAGGAGGGAAAGGATGTTTACAGTTGAGAATCTGAAGGAATTTTTGAAACAGGCTTCGCTGGGGATTGCTGATGCGAAGGATATGCTTACACAGCTTGATGCTCAGGCAGGAGATGGAGATTTGGGTGTAAACATGGAACAGGGGTTTAAAGCTGTGGCGGAGGCTGTGGAGACAGAACAACCCGAAAGTCTGCAGGAAACATTTTTCGTAAGTGCGGTGGCGATTAATTCTGCGGCTCCATCCACACTGGGAACCATTTTGTCTGTGGCGATGCAGTCATTTTCGAATGATTGTACAGGATTAACGGATATCGACCAGGCGCGTTTTGCAGAAATGTTGCATCATGCTTCAGACCAGATGACTGGAATGGGTGGAGCCAAAAGGGGGGACAAGACCATACTGGACAGCCTGTGTCCCTATGCGGAGTATCTGACAGAGCATGAAGGCCCCGGAATATGGAGGGATGCCGCCGAAAAAGCAGAAGAGGCGGCACAGGCAACAGCCCAGCTTGTTCCGCGTATCGGGCGCGCAAGAATGTATGGAGAAAGAGGAAAGGGAGTGTGTGACGGAGGAGCCGTATTATTTGCTGTAATCGTGGGTCTTCTTGCTGATTATCTGGAAAACCGGGATGTGAAATCGAATGTTTAAACATTTAAGTCTGTATAAGCAGCTGGTTTTGCTCATTGGGATGTTAAGCATCGTTCTTTTGATGGTATTTGGTCTGATGGCATATCATTATGCCGCCGGTATCGTCACCGAACAGGTAACACAGAATTCACAGACCGTGCTGGAGCAAATGAATTTTGTCAGTGAGCAGTGGATCAATTCTATGGAGCTGTTTTCACTGTCGGTGACAACGGATTCTCAGATTGAATCAGCTTTAAAGGAATTGAAAAGAACCCATGGGTTAGATCAGGTTGGGGCGGTAAACACCATCACGGACAGAATTCTTTTTCATACGGCTTCCCAGCCGGATATTGTGCGGGTCAGCCTGATTTGTCCTTATGCGGAACTGGCTTCTTATTATAAGATGTGGAATACCTACTATATTTTGGATTCTTCATCTCTGCAGACGGAACAATGGCAGGAATACTTAAGCAGGCGCAGCTTTGGAGTAGTGCCGCTTTCACTGAAGGATGAGGTGTATTCGAATTTACCGGAACAGAACTACATTACGTTTTACCGGAATCTCAGCGTATTTTCCAATGTAGATGACAATGAGAGTATTCTGCTGATTACGCTGCCTGAAAAGATTCTGGGTTCCATGCTGGTGGCTCAGGGGGACGCAGGCGATGTCTATTTTACGATCAATGAAAACAGCATTCCAATCAGCTATGGAATGCAGGAGGATGTTGTCAGGCATTTCCTGGAGGAAAATGCAGATCTATTTTCAGAAGTGGATCATGCTGCAGGCTTTCAGGACCGAATGTTTGAGCATGAACGCTATGCGGTGATTTACAGTTCTGTCAACCGGTATGGACTGCGTACAATCCAGTTAAAACCCTATAAAGAATTGTTGGAGCCTCTTTCTGCACTGATGAAGAGGATTGGCGTTGTTGGAGCTTTTTGTCTGCTGGCAGTATTTCCGGCGATTATATGGTTCAGCAAAAAAGTCCTGGATCCTCTTAATATGCTGATAGAGCAGATGCAGCGTGTGGGAAAAGGAGATTTTGAGATATCGCAGATGTCCCATTATACCAATGAGATCGGGCAGATTAACAGCCATTTTCTTCAGATGGTCAACGAAATTAGGGAAATGCTGAAACGAGTAGAACGGATATCCAATGAGAAGGCCGAAATTGAGTTTCAGGTGCTGCAACAGCAGATAAATCCGCATTTTCTTTATAATACACTGGATTTTATTAACTGGATGGCCATCAGGGCCCATGCAGATGATATCAGCAAAGCAGTGGTACGGTTGAGCGATTTTTTCCGTTTAAGTCTGTCCAACGGAGTTTCCTTGCTGACGATCGACGAAGAGCTGCAGAGAATTGCGGCTTATATGGATATACAAAATCTGATTTTAAAGGGGCGCATTCAATATTCGGAGGAGGTTCTGCCGGAAGTAAAGAAACAGCATATTATCCGGCTGATCCTTCAGCCGTTTATCGAAAATTCCATTCTCCACGGATTTCCTGATGGTGAGAACGGCGAAATCTGTATCAGCGGCTGGTTGGATGGGAATGATATCTATCTGCAGATTTCCGACAATGGACGTGGAATTCCGGAGATGGAACAGGAACTGATTCTGCACGAACCCAGCTCGCGATATGGAAAATATGGCGTGTATAATGTAAATAAAAGACTTCAGTTGTATTATGGACCTGAATATGGAGTGAAATATCTTCCAGTACGTAAGGGAACTACCGTGTTGGTTCACATTCCCGGAAAAGAGGAGGTCTGACATGTATCAAATGCTGATTGCTGATGACGATCAGTTTGTTCTTGACGGTTTAAAAGAAGAAATTGATTGGAAAAAATACAATATTTATGCAGTGGAATGCTGTACAAATGGAAAACAGGCATTGGAAATTTTAAAGCAGCAGCAGATAGATATTATATTGACGGATATCCGTATGCCTGGAGTGGATGGTCTGGAGCTTACAAAAGCGGCGATGGAACAGAATCCCGAAATCTGTGTTGTAATTATGTCTGGACACAGTGAATTTGAGTATGCACACACGGCCATAAGGCTGGGAGTTTATGATTATCTGCTTAAGCCTATTACGCTGGATGCCATAGATTCCCTTTTTATGCGCCTGACAAAAGAGCTGGATAAGGAGGCGGAAGTCTCTAACAGAGAAATGGATCATTGGAAACCAACCCTGGTACAGAAATATTTTCAGGATCTCCTCAATGGTCTTCCAACTTTTTTAGGCTCTGAGACTTTAGTCTGCCAGATGCCCTATTATCAATGTGTTCTGTTTCATATTGACCATTATAAAAAAATGACACCAGTAAGACAGCAGGAACTGACCTCTGGACTTTTTGCTGAGCTGTATCAGTGGGGAGAGAAAAAAAGACCCATTATTCCTACGGTAGTGAAAAATACGGATCTTGTCATGATTTTTCAAATGGAGCGTTTGGAACAGAAGGAAACAGAAAAGGATAATCTGCGCATTTTGAAACAAGCGCTGGAAGAAAAGTTTATGATTACCATTACCATTGGAATCAGCCGTATTTACAGCAATGTTGCAGATAGCCGGATCTATGCGGAAGAAGCATATTTTGCCAGTCGCCATTGTCATGACGGGGACGAAAAGATTATTTATTATGAACCACGCAACACCCTTGGGGTCATTGACAGAGAACAGCTTTCCCGGATCAGAGGGGTTCTTTTTGAAAGCTTTCATGCATGGAATTATGAGAAAGTGTCAGAGGCATTAAAAGAGATGAAAATGCTGTTTGACACGGGAGAGATTATGAATCTGGAAGAGCTTCAGATGCTCTTTATCGAGATTATATCCAAGTTTCAGATGATACAGATGGAGAATATGCCTGTTAAAAAAGAATCCTATCCGCTTTATGAACAGGCAGGCAATGAAGTGCGGCGGGCGGAGACTGTTGACGAACTATTTGGAATTCTGGAGCATGTAATTTTGGAGTCATTTTCGGATGATGCCTCTCCGGGCAGCAAAAACGACAGGATAGTCCGCCAGGTTATCCAGTTGATTCAAGATAATGTCAATACAAACATTACACTGAACCAGATTGCACAGGAGATCTATATTTCTCCGAATTATCTGGGGTGTATCTTTAAAGAAGAGATAGGGATGTCCTTTAATGAATATCTGCAGCAGTACAGAATGAAACTTGCTCAGAAACTTTTAAAAAGCCATAAGTTTAAGGTTTATGAGATATCTGCTATGGTAGGCTATAAGAATCCCAGCTATTTTACCAAACTGTTTACAGAGTATACAGGAGGGATCTGTCCATCTGATTATGAAAAGTAGGAGGAAACATGTTAGGGTTGATTACGGATATAGACCGGTTTTCGACCCATGACGGGCCGGGAATCCGAACAACAGTTTTTTTTCAGGGATGTCCGATGCACTGCGCCTGGTGCCATTCTCCAGAGACGCAACCTGCCTCACCGGTGCCTATATACAGATCCATGAAATGCATCGGATGCAGAAACTGTATGTACGTCTGTCCACATGGAGCGATCACACCGAAGAAATATGAAGAGGATGGGGAAAAACGAGAAGGGATCCGCATCGATACGACATTCTGCAAAAAATGCTTTGCCTGTGTGGAGGTCTGTCCCTCCGGCGCACTTACGAAAAGTTCCAGGGAGATGAGCCTGAGGGAGGTAAAAGATATTATCACACAGGATATTCCCTTTTACCGCCATTCAGGTGGTGGTGTTACGCTTTCCGGCGGAGAGGTTTTGATGCAGGCGGAATTTGCTCTTGAAATTTTAAGCTTTTGCAGATTACAGGGAGTCCATACAGCAGTTGAAACAACGGGGTGTGGCTCATGGGACAGTCTGTACGAAATCTGCAGAAAGACAGATTTGATTTACTATGATATCAAACTTCTGGATTCGGAGCTGCACCGGAAGTTTACCGGCATGAGCAATGATGTGATATTAAGGAATCTGAGGAGGCTCAGTGAAAACAGAGAGGCTGTAGGGGAGATTGTTGTGCGTATTCCATGCATTCCCGGGATCAATGACCATAAGGAACAGATTGAACAGACTGCCCGGTTTGTTTCTGAGCTTAAACTGTCTTTTCTGGAGCTTCTGCCCTATAATGAGGCGGCGGGAGCGAAATATATGTGGCTTTTTCAGGATTATTCCCTTCAAAAGCTGCACACCCGTAAAAAAGAGTATTATGAAGAACTTCAAAAATACGTATCCCAGTTTGGACTTTTACCTTATGGGTTAGGACATGGAAGGAGGAAAGAGAAGTGAAAGAAGAAATTTTGCGGCTGGCAGAAGAACGGGCCAGAACGGATGCCGCGCTGCGGAAAAAGTCAGATATGGTGCAGTTATATTATGATGAACTGGAAAAAAGAATGCATCGGAAACAGAGGATGTGGGGCGGAAACCGGACGGTTGTGACAACGGAAACAGAGCAGGAGCCGACTTCCTACAGACGTGCCCTGGCCTTTCAGGATGCTCTGGAACATATGCCGATCGTGATTGAGCCATGGGCTGTGATTGCAGGAAACTGCATGGAGGGTGGAACGATCATCCGCTGTGTACTGCCTTCCTTCTTAAGGAGCGATGAGCTTGGAAAATGTACACTGAATATGTCACATAAATGTCCGGATTATGCCGGTTTGCTGGCGGATGGGATTGTGGGACTGTGGGAGAAAATGAAACTGCAGGCGGAGACAGCCCGCAAAACGGGTAGGCTTACAGAGGAACAGAATGCCTTTGTGAGAGCAGCGGAAGTAGAAATGAAAGCGGTTTTGGCATATGCCAGACGCTATGAAACACTTGCCCGCAGCATGGCCGAGGGGGAACCAGAACTCAGGCAGAAGAAGAATCTGCTGGAACTGGCGGATATTCTGCATCGGGTGCCTGCACAGCCGGCGACGAGTTTTCGGGAGGCCATTCAGTCGTTGTGGATGATTAACCATATCTTCCGCGAAACCATGTCCTATTTATCCATCGGATGTATTGACCGGGTCCTTTATCCATATTTTGAAAAAGACTATTTAGAGGGAAAGATCACACTGGAAGAAACGCAGGAGCTGGTAGATGTGTTCTGCCTTCGGGTAAATGACCGGGCTCAGCTGGATCCGGAAAATTATGTTGTGGATCAGAAAAAACTGGAAGGTGCACCTGCGCAGTGCCGTTTGGATTATAATTTTGGTTTTGTATCTAAAAGTGAGACAGATGAAGCTGATGCGATCAATCATTGGGGACAAAACATTTTGATCAGCGGTATTGGAGCGAAGGGGGATGACTGTACCAGTGTTTTGACTTACCTGTTTCTGAATGCCCATGAAAAACTGCAGATGACAGATCCTACCTTAACTGTGCGGTTACATAAAAATAGTCCTGCAGAGCTTATAGAGAGAATCGCGGAGGTTTTAAAGACAGGCGGAGGAATGCCTTATATTAACAATGATGATATCTTGATTCCGGCATATGAGAAATTAGGTGTTTCCTATGAAGATGCCTGTAATTATGCAAATTCCAACTGCTGGGAGACTCTTTTGCAGGGAGTCAGCAATCAGGAGATGATTCGCGGCATTAATTTTCTGTATCTGCTGGAACTTGCTTTAAACAGAGGAAAATCTTTTGTATATGCGGCTGATCATGCTGCGGAACCAGTTCCGGATGTGAATGATCCAATGACATTTTCGCCCTGGTGCGGCCCGGTCAACAATGTGATAGACGGAATTGATACGGGTGATGTCGGAGCCTTTGAAAGCATTGGGGACGTATTAGAGGCATGGAAAAAGCAGATGGACTATATGCTGGGAACCTGTATCCGTGAATTTTCGGAGGAAATTTATACCAACGGAAGCCATGGCCCTTTCAGCAGCAATCCATTGCTGTCTGTACTGACAAAGGATTGTGTTGAGAACCTTACAGACACCTGTCACCGGGGAGCACGGTATGATTTGTGGCATATTTTATGCGAAGCTGTCTCCAATGCGGCGGATGCGGCAGCAGCAATTCAAAAGTTTGTATTTGAGGAAAAGGTGGTAACGCTCCCTGACCTGGTGGAGAGTTTGAAAAACAACTGGGAAGGCTGTGAAACTCTGAGGCTGCGTTTTATCAATGAGGCTGCAAAATTTGGAAATGGCTGTGAGCAGGCAGATAAGATTGCACAGGAAATGGTGGAGTATTTTGTAGAACGTGTGGACAGTTACAATCAGAAGTATGAGGATATCATTTATTCGCCTTGTATCGGAACCTTTTCCTGGGTGGTTAATATTGGAAAACGGATCGGCGCCTCGGCAGACGGACGAAAATCCCGTGAACCGATTGCGGCGAATATGTCTCCCGTTCCTTCCAGAGATATATCGGGACCAACTGCTGCCATAAATTCATATTTGAAACTGAACACATCATCCATGGCGGCGGGAGCGCCTATCGATTTGAGGGTGAGCATCAATGGTCTGGAAGGAGAGGAGGGAACGCGTCGGATTGCAGCTCTCGTAGAAACATTTATTGAAATGGGCGGAAATATGATGACCTTGACGATTACCAGCGTGGAGGAGCTGCGCAGGGCCATGGAGAATCCGGAAAAATACCGGGGGCTTCGTGTGAGAATGGGCGGATGGTCCGCATATTACACGCTATTAAGTAAAGAATCACAGAAGATACATTTAAAACGGGTAGAGCATGGTTTGATTTAAACTCAGAAAAGGAGAGAGAGTATGATGAATGAAAAAATTTCAGGAAATACGTATACACTGCATAATCAGGTGGAGATCCCCTGTGTAGGCTTTGGCACCTGGCAGGTACCGGATGGAGAGACGGCGGCTAATGCTGTGATGCATGCCATTGAGGCAGGCTATACCCATATTGATACAGCTATAGCATATCACAATGAAATCGGAGTCGGTGCAGGAATCCGGATGTCGGGGGTAGCGCGTGAAAAGCTGTTTGTTACAAGCAAGCTCTGGAATGATGTCCGGGGATATGATGAGACTTTGAAGGAATTTGGAAACTCTTTAAAAAGGCTGAATATGGATTATCTGGATCTGTTCCTGATTCATTGGCCTCGTCCTATTGCCTTCCGGGACAATTATGAGGAGGCAAACAGGGAGACATGGAGAGCCTTTGAGCATCTGTTAAACGAAGGATATGTGCGGGCAATCGGTGTCAGCAATTTCCTTCCGAAACATTTAAAAGCATTGTTAAAGAGCGCAAAGGTCGTTCCGATGATCGATCAGATTGAATTTCATCCTGGCTGGATGCAGCCTGAGGCAGTATCATTTTGTGAAGAACATGGGATTTTAGTGGAGGCCTGGAGTCCTTTGGGCTCTGGAAAACTGCTGTCTGATCCGGCTCTTGTGGCTCTTGCCGAAAAGTATAACCGGTCAGCTGCACAGATCTGTCTGCGCTGGTGTCTTCAGAAAGGGAAATTGCCGCTTCCAAAATCGACAACACCTGCCCGCATCGAAGAAAATCTGCGTCTGTTTGATTTTCAGATATCAAAGGAAGACTCCGATTTGATTGATGGTCTGGCCTGTGTGGGCCGTACGGGATCGGATCCGGATAATGCAAGGTTTTAAAGTGATTTTTACTATTTGGTGGAAAAAGGGGGTTGTCGGGAAATAGATAACCTCAAACAGGGGTCATTGTGACTGGTCCAGTCACAATGACCCCTGAAAATTTTCCTTATAAAAGAGAAAAAGATGGCTGATGACAGCCACCTTCTCTCCGTTCCATGTTATAATGGAACTATGCTAACCAAAGATTATTATAACGACTTTTTTGAAATTGGGCAACAGAAAATTAACTTCTCTTGTAGGAATCATTTCAGATATTGAGATTGGAGCAGAGGACGCATTAAAGCAGAAACGAGCCCATTGGAAAATCGAGAATACCTTGCATCATGTATTGGATGATACTTTTCGTGAAGATCGTTCATCCGCAAGAAAGAGCAGGAATAATCTTGCGCTGATCAGAAAGTTTGCATTCGATATATTAAAAATTGCCTGCATCCATGACGATGCAGGCAAAGGGATTCAGAAAATGTCTGATTGGTTTGCCGACGACATCAACCTGATAGCGAAGTATGTCTTTCATGGCATACAACGAATTCGCTAATTTCGTTATAAAACAAAAATAGTAAAAATGGGGATATTTTGCGCATTTTTTCGGGAAATTATTGTGTTGATCGCGAAAAAAGGTGGCAGAGAAGTAGAATGATGATAGAATCATATAGGAGTGCTTCGTGAAACAACCCTAAGTCCTGTTAGAAGTAAATTGCAAGAACCAATAATCAATGCTATAATAAAAGAAACTCGATACGGATAACTGCCAGGCAGATAAGCGAGAAAAAGAGCGGATGTGTTTGGCAGTTATTGTTTTCTTATTTCATAGGAAATTACGTCCTATGAAATAAAAACGCTCCGCGAGGATCGCACTGCGGCGGAAAGGAATTATGTCGCTATTGCGACCCGCCGCAGGCGGAGAATCCTGCAAGCAGGATTCTTTATGAGGATCAATCAAAATTGGGAGGAAATCAAGAAATGAATAAAGAAGTATTTCAGTATGTAGACCACACCTTATTAGCGCAGGACAGCACCTGGGCACGGATCAAGGAGATCTGTGATGACGCCATCGCTTACGGTACAGCCAGTGTGTGCATTCCACCGTCTTTTGTAAAACGTGCAAAAGAGTATGTTGGGGATAAGATGGCGGTTTGTACCGTGATCGGTTTCCCGAATGGTTACAACACAACCGCTGTAAAAGTATTTGAGACCAAGGATGCCATTGCCAATGGCGCAGACGAGATCGACATGGTCATCAATATCGGTGATTTAAAAGACAAAGAATACGATAAAGTGGAGGACGAGATCCGCCAGTTAAAAGAGGCCTGTGGTGATCATATCCTGAAAGTCATCATCGAGACCTGTCTGTTGACAGACGAGGAGAAGATCAAGATGTGCGAGCTGGTGACTAAGGCAGGCGCTGATTTTATCAAGACTTCTACCGGATTTTCCAAGGCAGGCGCTACGTTTGAGGATATTAAATTATTCTCTGAACACATCGGTGAGAGTGTGCGGATGAAAGCAGCAGGTGGAATCAAGTCCTTCGAGGATGCAGAGGAATTCTTACGTCTGGGCGCAAAGCGCCTGGGTACCAGCCGGATCGTAAAACTGGCAAAAGCAGAGAAGGAGAAACTGAATGGAAATAAAGACACTGATACAGACAGCTATTGATGCACTGCCCAATTCCTACGTGCCATATTCCAGGTTTCACGTAGCCGCAGCGCTTCTGTGCAAGGATGGAACTGTGTATACAGGAAACAATATTGAAAATGCGTCCTACACTCCGACAGTCTGCGCGGAGCGGTGCGCGTTTTTCAAGGCAGTTGGTGACGGAAAACGGGAGTTTGAAGCCATCGTGATCTGCGGTGGGTTACATGGCGTGATCACCGATTACTGTCCGCCATGCGGCGTGTGCCGTCAGGTGATGCGGGAGTTCTGTGCGCCAGACGATTTTAAGATCTATCTTGCAAAGAGCCCGGAGGACTACCGGGAATTTACCCTGGAACAGATTCTTCCTATGGGATTTGGACCGGAAAATCTGGAGGTGAAGTAGTCTTATGAGAATGTACGATCTGATCGAGAAAAAGAAACACGGCCATGCACTGACGAAAGAAGAAATTTCCTTCATGGTGACAGGCTTTGTGAATGGTGAGATCCCGGACTACCAGATGTCTGCTATGCTCATGGCGATCTATTTTCGGGGCATGAATGATGAGGAGACCACAGAGCTGACACTTGCCATGGCACATTCCGGTGATATGGTCGATCTGTCTCCGATCAAAGGCGTGAAAGCCGATAAGCACAGCACCGGCGGAGTTGGTGATAAGACCACCCTGATTATTGGGCCGATTGTGGCGTCTCTCGGTGTAAAAGTAGCGAAGATGAGTGGACGGGGCCTTGGACATACCGGCGGAACTGTGGATAAGATGGAGAGTATCCCGGGGCTTCAGACCAGCATTGAGCGGGATGAGTTTTTCGATATTGTAAACAAGTACGGGATCGCAGTAATCGGACAGTCCGGCAACCTGGTTCCGGCAGATAAGAAATTATATGCGCTCCGTGACGTGACTGCTACCGTAGACTGCATTCCGCTGATCGCTTCTTCTATCATGAGTAAGAAGCTGGCGGCGGGAAGTGATGCGATTGTGCTGGATGTAAAGACCGGAAGCGGTGCATTTATGAAGACTGTGGAAGATTCCAGGAAATTAGCAGAGAAGATGGTTTCTATCGGCACCATGGCAGGACGGAAATGCTGTGCAGTCATCACCAATATGGATATCCCGCTGGGACATGCGATTGGCAACTCTTTAGAGGTGATGGAAGCCATCGAGACCTTAAAAGGCAACGGTCCGGCGGATTTAACGGCTGTATGTCTGGAACTGGCTGCTAACATGCTTTACATGGCTGGAAAAGGAAGCCTGGAGGAGTGCCGGAAGCTGGCAGAAGGAGCCATGGCTGACGGAAGTGCCCTGGATGCTCTTGCCAATATGGTCAAGGGCCAGCACGGTGATGAGAGTTACATCTATCATCCGGAGAAATTCCCGCGTTCTGCTCTGTCAAAAGAGGTGAAAGCAGAAAAAGGCGGCTATGTCTGCCATATGGATACAGAGAGCATCGGTATCGCTTCTGTGTGCTTAGGCGCAGGAAGAAGCAGGAAGGACGATGTGATCGACTATAAAGCAGGCATTATCCTGAAGAAGAAATACGGCGAGCCGGTGAAGGCCGGGGAGACTCTGGCAGTGCTCTACGCAGATGATGAGAAGCTGTTTGCGGAAGCGGAGAAGAAGCTTTTAGCAGCTTATGAGATTGGTGATACAAAACCTGCCGAGGAGCCGCTGGTGTATGACCGGGTGACGGCGTAAAGCCTTTGCACCCAACATCTTGTTATAAAAGAGGATTAAAATGTTATATCAGATCAATGATGGAACTGTAAGCCTGGGCGGTAATGTGATCCTGGATCATATTGATTTTGAGATCCGGGGAACAGAAAAGATCGCAGTGACAGGCGCCAATGGAGCGGGAAAAACCACACTTTTGCAGGTACTTTCCGGAGAACTGGAGCTGGACGGCGATGACAAGCGGATGGGGCCCGGAATCACCATGTCCCGCAGGCTGACAGTGGGGATGTTAAAGCAGGGTGTATTTACCGGAGATGACCGGACGGTGGAGGAGGAGCTTTTAGCGGCCTGCCCGTGTAAGGATACCTTTGAACGGGAACGGTTTGAATATGAACAGGAATATGACCGGCTTTTCACAGGATTTGGTTTGAAAAGAGAGGACAAAAAGAGACTTTTGTCCTCTTTTTCTGGTGGAGAAAAGACCAAGATCGCCCTGATCAGACTGCTGCTGGAAAAACCGGATATCCTGATCCTGGACGAGCCCACCAATCATCTGGATATTGAAACGACAGAATGGCTGGAGCAGTATTTAAAGCAGTATGAGAAGGCTGTGGTGATGGTGTCCCATGACCGTTTTTTCTTAGACCGGACAGCAGAGGTGGTTTATGAACTGGAAGACGGCCATCTGACCCGCTATCCGGGCAATTATACCCATTATAAAGAGGAGAAGCGGAAGAATCTTCAGATCCAGAAGAAAGCTTATGAGAAGCAGCAGGAAGAGATCAGACACTTAGAGGAACTGATCGAGAAATTTAAGCATAAGCCTACGAAAGCGTCCTTTGCAAGATCTCGTAAGAAGATCCTGGAGCGGATGCCGAAGGTGCCAAAGCCTTCTGACCATGAGGAACATATCTTCACAGGGGAGTTGACGCCTGCCATGCTGGGAAGCAAATGGGTCTTTGAATCGGAGCATTTAAAGATCGGTTATGACCGTCCGATCATGGAGATCACCATGCGGATCAAGAGAGGTCAGAAGATCGGGATTCTGGGAAAAAATGGTGTGGGAAAGACCACATTTTTAAAGACAGCCGCCGGTTTTTTGCCGCCATTTTCCGGTGAGTACCAGATCGGCAATCAGGTGACGATCGGATATTTTGACCAGAATTCGGCCCAGATCCAGTCGGAAAAGACGGTATTAGAGCATTTCCATGAACTGTTTCCGTCCATGACGGAGAAAGATGTGCGGCAGACGTTAGGCGCGTACCTGTTTGGTGGAAAAGATGCGGCAAAGAAGGTCAGCAGTCTGTCGGGGGGTGAAAAATCCCGTCTGGTGCTTGCAGAGCTTCTGCAGAGCCGTCCGAATTTCCTGATTCTGGATGAGCCGACCAACCATATGGATGTTGCGGCGAAGGAGACATTAGAATCCGCATTCCGGGCGTATACGGGAACGATCCTGTTTGTGTCCCATGACCGGTATTTTTTAAAGCAGGTGGCAGAATCTGTGATGATCTTCGAAAATCAGACGGTGATGTATTATCCGTTTGGCTATGAGCATTACCTGGAAAAAAAGGAAAAGCAGGGGAAGCACGAGAGCCTGGCGGCGCAGATCAAAGCCGAAGAGCAGGCGCTGATCGCCGGAATGCGGGCGGTTCCCAAGGCAGAACGTCACCGGTTGCGTGAATTTTCCACAGAAGAGGCGTATACGGACTGGAAGCTGCGTCTGGCGGCGGAACCGATGGAAGTGGCAAAAGAGCAGGTGGAGATGTTGGCGGAGGCGCTGGAGCAGATGATGATCCAGTGGCAGCAGTCAGAAGGCTTCTGGAACGGAGACGCCTGGGACGAGGAAGCGGCGTACCGGGAGCGGCTTGGGCAGTATGAGGAAGCTGTAAAGCGGTGGCAGCAGGCGTGTCTTAAGTGGGCGGAAACCGCTATGGACTGGGAACCTGGTGACGGGGAGAAAGAACAGGAGGAAATGCAGTGATGAAAGTGATCGGACATATTCGGACGGATTTCCCAAGTAAGTTCGGGATTCCCCGTCAAAGCGGCCTTATCGATGGCCTGAAAGGAAAGATCATCCTGGAGCCGGAATACCGCAATCCCCAGGTCTACAAAGGAATCGAAGAATTTTCCCACATCTGGCTTCTCTGGGAGTTCTCCGAGGCGAAGAAAGAACACTGGTCAGCCACAGTCAAGCCTCCGAGACTTGGCGGCAAAAAACGTATGGGCGTTTTCGCCACCAGAGCTCCGTTCCGTCCCAACAACATCGGCCTTTCCTGTGTGAAATTAGATCGGGTAGAGCAGGACGAGAAAGACGGCCCGGTGCTGTGGGTGGCAGGTGTCGATCTGTTAGACGGAACCCCCATTTATGACATCAAGCCTTATATTCCATTGACAGATTGTCATCCGGAGGCATCCGAAGGCTATACCAGAGAGACCAAGATCCATGAATTGAAGGTAGAGTTCCCGGAGGAACTGCTAAACCAGTATCCGGAGGAGAAGCGCCAGGCGGTATTGGGAATCCTGTCCCAGGATCCCCGTCCTACCTATTTCCAGGATCCGGAGCGGGTGTACGGCGTGCCATTTGCTGGATTTGATGTGAAGTTCCGGGTGGACGGGGATCTGCTGATTGTATGTGGACTGGAAAAAGGGTAGGAGTTTATCCATGAGCATATTCTCCCTCTATTCCATGATTTTTCCGTCAATGCTAATCGTTACAACCTGCCAGGGAATAAATTTTCCGCTGTTTTGAAGCGCTTTTTTTGCTGCCATTTCGAGACCGCCGCAGCAAGGAACTTCCATTCTTAGGATAGTTACGCTCTGGATGTCGTTCTGTTGAATGATCGCAGTCAGTTTTTCGGTATAATCCACCTGATCCAGTTTGGGACAGCCAATGAGCGTTACTTTATTCCGCATAAAATCCTGATGGAAGCCTGCGTAAGCATACGCAGTACAGTCTGCAGCGATCAAAAGCTTCGCACCGCTAAAATAGGGCGCATGAACGGGCGCCAGTTTGATCTGTACCGGCCAGTTCCGGAGCCTGGATATCTGAGGTCCTGTTGAAGGTGATTGATCTGTTTCGGGTGTTTCTGTCCGCTGGATCTGCATGATCCTAGATCCGGGACAGCCAGTGTGTGCAGATATTGCCTGGTTTTTGGCAGATATTTTTTTCTGCGCTTCTTTAACAGCCTCTTCATCGTATTCCGGCGCTTCTCTTTCTTCAAAAGAAATCGCTCCTGTGGGGCATTCCGGGAGACAATCTCCCAGTCCGTCACAGAAATGTTCTCGTACCAGCTCTGCTTTTCCGTTGATGATATCAATGGCGCCCTCGTGGCAGGCATCTGCACAGGCACCACAGCCATTACATTTTTCTTTATCGATCCGAATAATTCTTCTTATCATTTTTTTCCTCCGTCAGTAGCATTTAACAGTTGATTCTGCTGGAAGTATAGTATAATAATTACAACATGTATGTTTGATTTCCAACAGGAGGTATGATTTTGAAAAAATATTTGCCCATTTTAAAAAACAGTCCATTTTTTACAGGACTTTCTGACTGTGAGATATTATCGATCCTTCACTGCGTAAATGCAGCAGCAATTTCCAGAAAACGGAATTCCTATCTTTTCAGGGCAGGAGATTCTACGGAGGTAATGGGACTCGTAGTGGCTGGCTGTGTCCTTGTGATCCAGGAAGATCTCTGGGGGCATCGGAATATCCTGTCCAAATGCCATGCCGGTGATTTTTTTGGTGAGCCATATGCAGCAAGTCCGGGAGCGGTGTTGAATATCAGTGTGGTAGCAGATGAGGATTGTGAGATTCTGTTTTTAAACGTTCAGAGACTTCTGGTTTCCTGCCCGACGGCATGTGAACATCATCAGAAGCTGATCCGTAACTTAGTCAGTGTCCTGGCGAATAAGATACTGATCCTTAACGATAAGATCACGCATGTCGGTAAGCGGACCACCAGGGATAAATTGTTGTCTTATCTGTCAACAGAATCGATCAGGCAGTCATCCTTATCTTTTGACATTCCATTTGACCGGCAGCAGCTGGCAGATTATCTTTGCATTGACCGTGCGGCAATGTCTACAGAGATATCAAAATTACAAAAAGAAGGTTATATAAAAACAAACAGAAATCATTTTGAGTTACGAATTTGACAATGTTTAGGTTCAAGCCGGAGTGTCTGGAACAGGGACCTCATCCTCCAGTTACCTTTGTGTGCAAAATAAACAACAGACTGAATGAAAAATAATAAAATTTATAACAATTTTTATATTGATATTTTTTTAACGAATTGATACAATACAGTCATAACAATGTTAAAAAAATATCAATGAAAGCATCTATAAACGATACCACTTTTCAGGAGGTCAAGCATGACAAAGAATGCACAGGTAACCGTACCAGAGATCATCGACAGTGTAGAAGCGCTGACAGCGAAGATGGCTGCAATGCGCGAGGCTCAGAAAGTATTTGCAACCTATACCCAGGAGCAGGTAGATAAAATTTTCTACGAGGCAGCGAAAGCAGCAAACCAGCAGAGAATCCCGTTAGCAAAGATGGCAGTTGCTGAGACTGGCATGGGTGTTGTAGAGGATAAGGTTATCAAAAACAACTATGCAGCAGAGTACATTTACAACGCATATAAGAACACCAAGACCTGTGGTGTGATCGAGGAAGATAAGGCATATGGAATCAAGAAGATCGCAGAGCCGATCGGTCTGATCGCAGCAGTAATTCCGACTACTAACCCGACTTCTACAGCGATCTTTAAAACCCTGATCGCACTGAAGACCAGAAACGCCATCATCATTTCCCCACATCCACGTGCAAAACAGAGCACCATCGCAGCAGCAAAGATCGTTCTGGACGCAGCAGTAAAGGCTGGCGCACCGGAAAATATCATCGGCTGGATCGATGTTCCATCTCTGGATCTGACTCAGGAAGTCATGAAGAATTCCGATACCATCCTGGCAACCGGCGGTCCTGGCATGGTACACGCAGCTTACTCCTCCGGTAAACCGGCACTGGGCGTAGGCGCAGGCAACACTCCGGTTATCATTGATGATACCGCAGATATCAAGATGGCAGTCAGCTCCATCATCCATTCCAAGACCTTTGATAATGGTATGATCTGTGCTTCCGAGCAGTCCGTGACCGTTCTGGAGCCAATTTATAAAGAAGTAAGAAAAGAATTTGAATACAGAGGCTGCTATTTCTTAAAGAAAGACGAGTTAGACAAGGTTCGTAAGACCATCATCATCAATGGCGCATTAAATGCCAAGATCGTTGGTCAGAGCGCTCACACCATTGCAAAATTGGCAGGTGTTGAGGTTCCGGAAGATACCAAGATCCTGATCGGTGAAGTAGAGTCTGTAGATATTTCTGAAGAGTTTGCTCACGAGAAGCTGTCCCCAGTTCTGGCTATGTACAAGGCAAAGACCTTTGACGAGGCCATTGCAAAGGCTGAGCGGCTGGTTGCAGACGGCGGCTATGGCCATACCTCTTCTCTGTACATCAATGTCAACGAGAAGGAGAAAATGGCAAAACACGCAGCAGCCATGAAGACCTGCCGTATCCTGGTCAACACACCTTCTTCCCACGGTGGAATCGGTGATTTATACAACTTCAAATTAGCTCCATCTCTGACACTGGGCTGTGGTTCCTGGGGCGGCAACTCCGTTTCTGAGAACGTAGGCGTGAAACATCTGCTGAACATCAAGACCGTAGCTGAGAGGAGAGAAAATATGCTGTGGTTCCGCGCACCGGAAAAGGTTTACTTTAAGAAAGGCTGTATGCCAGTTGCATTAGACGAATTAAAACATGTAATGGATAAGAAGAGAGCATTTATCGTAACTGACTCCTTCCTGTACATGAATGGATATACCAAACCGATCACTGACAAATTAGATGAACTGGGCATCGTATATCAGTGCTTCTCCGATGTTCAGCCAGATCCGACACTGGCCAACGCACAGGCTGGCGCCAAGGCAATGACCGCATTTAAGCCAGATGTGATCATCGCGCTGGGCGGTGGTTCCGCAATGGATGCAGGCAAGATCATGTGGGTAATGTACGAGCATCCGGAAGTAGATTTCCAGGATATGGCAATGCGTTTCATCAATATCCGTAAGAGAGTTTACACCTTCCCGAAGATGGGCGAGAAAGCTTATTTTGTAGCAATCCCAACATCTTCCGGTACTGGTTCTGAGGTAACTTCCTTCGCAGTTATCACCGATCAGGAGACTGGTGTGAAATATCCGCTGGCTGACTATGAGTTAATGCCAGATATGTCCATCGTAGACGCTGATAATATGATGAGCCAGCCAAAGGGCTTAACCAGCGCTTCTGGTGTTGACGTTCTGACTCATGCGTTAGAGGCATACGCATCTGTTATGGCAACAGACTATACAGACGGTCTTGCTTTAAAAGCAATGAAAAATGTATTTGAGTACCTTCCAAGAGCTTATGAGAATGGCAATGATGTAGAGGCAAGATGCAAGATGGCAGACGCTTCCTGCATGGCTGGTATGGCATTTAACAATGCATTCTTAGGTGTATGTCACTCCATGGCTCACAAGCTGGGTGCATTCCATCATATTCCTCATGGTATCGCTAACGCACTGCTGATCTCTATGGTTGTTGATTACAATGCGGCTGAGTGCCCAAGAAAGATGGGAACTTTCTCCCAGTACCAGTATCCACATACGATGGCAAGATATGCAGAGTGTGCCCGTTTCGTAGGCATCCAGGCAAAGGATGACGCTGAGGCAGTTCAGAAGCTGATCGCTAAGATCGAGGAACTGAAAGAGAAGGTCGGTATCAAGAAGACCATCGCAGACTACGGCGTAGATGAGAAATATTTCTTAGAGACTCTGGATGATATGTGCGAGAAGGCATTTGATGACCAGTGTACCGGCGCAAACCCAAGATACCCTCTGATCAGCGAGATCAAGGATATGTTCTTACGGGCTTACTACGGCGACAATAAAAAGAGCGAGAACTAATACCAGACTGGATTTCCGGAGCTGAAACTGCTAAAATAGAGGTAGGAAAGATTCCGGAAATCCATCGGATCGGAAAGGGGAAAAATAATGAAAACAGAGAACATTTTAGCTACAAGAGCCCATAAAGTGATCTACAGAGACGGCGATACTGCAGTGAAGGTATTTGACGCAAACTTTCCAAAGACGGATGTCCTCAACGAGGCTTTAAACCAGGCCAGAGTCGAGGAAACCGGTCTGGATATTCCGAAGATCCACAGCGTTAATGTGACTGAGGATGGTAAATGGTGCATCGTTTCTGATTATGTAGAGGGCAAGACCTTAGAGCAGATCATGGAAGAGGATCCGGCAAACTTAGAGAAATATATGAAAGAGTTTGTAGCGCTCCAGTTGGAGGTTCACAGCAAACGTGCTCCACTGTTAAACAAATTAAAAGACAAATGGGATAACAAGATCGCAGCTTCCAAGGCTATCAACGCAACTACCCGCTACGAGTTAAGATCCCGTCTGGCAGGTATGCCAAAGCACGATAAGGTGCTTCATGGGGACTTTAACCCAAGTAACATCATCGTGGATGCAGAGGGCAAGTATCACATCCTCGACTGGTCCCATGCGACCCAGGGCAACGCTTCTGCAGATGCGGCAACTACATATCTGTTGTTCGCATTAAAGGACCAGAAGCTGGCAGATCTGTACCTGGAGCTGTTCTGCGATATGACAGATACCGCAAAACAGTACGTGCAGAGATGGCTGCCGATCACCGCAGCATCCAGACTGGGTAAGGGCATTCCGCAGGAGAAAGAGCTTCTGGAGAAATGGCTTGATGTGGTAGAATACGAATAAACAGTAGTGAAATGATATATTTCCCCCGACGGTTTTTACAAACTGCCGGGGGTTTTTTGTTGTTGGATTACCTCTAGTCAAAGACCATTCTTCTATGCTATAATGTCCCCATTATGAAGAATTATATTGTATTTGATCTGGAGTGGAACCAGAGTATTGAGGGAAAAGAGCATTCCATAGAGCATTTCCCATTTGAAATTATTGAGATCGGCGCGGTAAAGCTGGATGAAAGACGGAATATGGTGTCAGAGTTTCACGGGCTGATCACGCCGCAGGTTTATGTGGAGCTGCACCGCAAGATCCTGGAAGTGACCCATATGGACATGGAGACATTGAAGCGGGAGGGGAGATTATTCCCGGAGGTCATAAAAGAATTTTTAGAATGGTGCGGTCCAGACTGCCGTTTCTGCACCTGGGGAGCGATGGACCTGACGGAGCTGCAGCGGAATATGGAGTATTATCAGGTGGAGATCCCATTTGAACGACCGCTTTATTATCTGGATATCCAGAAATTATATGCGCTTCAGAAGGGAAATGGAAAGGAACGGGTGTCCTTAGACCGGGCGGTAGAAGAGTTAGAGTTGTTAGAAGAACGACCATTTCACCGGGCGCTTGATGACGCGTATTATACGGGAAAAGTGACGCAGGAGATCGATCTGGAGACCTGGGGGAAATACCTTTCCATCGACTATTACTGGATTCCAGGAAGACGGGCTGAAGAGATCTATCTGGAGTTCCCGACCTATGCAAAATATGTGTCCAGAGGCTTTGAGACGAAAGAAGAGATCCTGGAGGATAAAGTAGTGACAGATATGATCTGTCAGAAATGCCACCGGATGCTGCGGAAGAAAATGCAGTGGTTTTCCGTTAACCAGAAGCAATATTTCTGCTTGGCCGTGTGTCCGGAGCATGGATTTGTGAGAGGAAAGATCCGTATAAAAAAAGCAGAAGATGGTCGGCTATACGGTGTAAAAACCATGAAGCTGGTCGATGAAAATGCGGCCCAGGATGTATTTCGGAAGAAAGAAGAGCAGAGGGAGAAGAGACGGGAGAACCGGATTCGGAAGGTGCATCGATGAAGGTAATTGATACCTCGAAAGAATCATTGGATATTTTTGCAGCAGGCCAATTTGATTTGCGGAAATGGGAACATTATATTGATAAAGCAGTACCTGGTGCAAAAGAATTATGCCTGGATGGGATGCGAAAATGTATAAATGCTGGATTTTCGTGGGAAAATGATTATTTACCTATATTGAATGCTATGATATGTGATGAGGAAAAACGGGAACAGGTTCTAGCATCATTTAGCAAAGTCACGGAACAGTTGGATGCAAAAATAATTGGGATATTCCATAGAGATATAGATGTGGATGTGATTCTTTATCTTGGTCTGTGTAATGCAGCAGGACGGGTCACGATGATTCATGGCAGAAGAGTGATTCTTCTTGGAATCGAAAAGATCATGGAATTAAACTGGTGTGATATAAATTCTATGACAGGGCTGATAATTCATGAACTGGGACATGTTTATCAGGCTCAATACGGAGTAATGGATTTGCAGACGGATTCTGTGGCTGATCAATTTCTATGGCAGCTTTTTACAGAAGGTGTCGCAATGGTTTTTGAACAAAAGGTCATGGGAGATCCAGAATATTTTCATCAAGGTAATTATGAATGGAAAAATTGGTGCAGACAAAATATAAAACTCATCAAACATTCATTTGTAAATGATCTGAAAACAATGACTCACGAAAACCAAAGATACTTTGGTGATTGGGTGCGCTTTTATGGATATGGCGATACAGGTTATTATCTCGGAACAGTTTTTGTCCGTTATCTTCTCCAGTATGATGAGTTTGACCAGATTATTCAATATAGAATCCATGAAGTAAGAAAATATTTCAATTCTTTTGTAGAGATATTATGAAGTGGATAGAAAGTTTTTGACATTTTTTTTAAGCATGGTATTCTAACAGTCGCACTATGCGTCTGCAGCCATATTATTTTAAAAGGACCAAAAGTTGGCAGGAATTAATTCCATCGACTTTTGGTCCTTTTTCTTAAATGGACTTAATCTATTTACGCTTCCTAGATAACGTCCGTTTCCCCTTCTTCGTCGTAGTATAAGACGACCGTTTCCTCTCCAGCATCAGATCAAACTCTTCCTGACTGATTCCACTGGCCTCCAGCCGCGCCAGGCGTTTCTGCTTGCGGAGAATGCGTTCTTCTTCCTCCTTCTGTTCATGTCTGGCATGGAGAACGACTGCGATGGCAGCGATGGCTCCGCCGACGAACAGAACTGCCAGGATGATCCATACGATGGATGGAACGTGGAAGGTGGCAAGAGGAGAGGAATCATCACGGGTCTTGTCCGGAAGAGTGACCTCTGGGAGTGTCTGGGAGGTACTATCCGATGTGCTGTTGACAGAACCGCCTTCTGGATTGCCAGAAGCCCTTGTAAGGGATTCTACATCGGCTGTGGAAGAATCCTCATTCGAATCATTTTCGCCGCTCAAAACCGATCCTGGAGCACCAGAGGCCATATCTGAGCTGTCTGCACCAGCAGTATCCTCTGCCTGCGGGGAGAGGGACAGCTTTAAATAGGCGGTTCCGATCTTTCTCTGGCCCCACTGGTACGAGATCTGAGCAATGGCGCCCTGGGGGGCGTCGGCCGGGAGATCGTAGGAGATCTGGGAGGTGACAGAGGAGAAATCGGAGGCTTTCGGGATCGTTACCTTACTGTCAGGATCGATCATTAAGCCTGCTAATTCCGAAGTAGTCAGTCCGGCGATGGTCATGTCATTGGTTACGGACTGGTAAGTGGTGTCGTAGTCTCCTGCGGAGACTGTCTGGAAATTCTGGAAACCAAAGTCTAACAGGGCTTTGGTGTCGGTGTACTGGGTCTGGTGGCCGTTTAAGACCACGGATACCAGGGTCATGCCATTTCTGCGGGCAAAGGTTACCAGGGTATTGCCAGCCAGGGACGTGTATCCGGTCTTGCCGCCGATACAGCCCTCGTAATATTCCGGCATATTTTTCTTTAACATCTTGTGTCCTGGATAGATGCGTCCGCCCTCGGGATTCCGCTTGGTCACAGGCAGATCGTAGTATAAGGTGGAGTCGATCTCCAGAAAGGTCGGATTGTTTAAGGCAGCCCGTCCAATTAACGCCATATCATAGGCGGAAACATAGTGATCCGGGTTATTTAAGCCGCTTGGATTGGCAAAATGGGAATCCTGGCAGCCGAGGGATGCCGCTTTGGCGTTCATCATTTCCGCGAATGCTTCCGTGGAACCGGCTACGTGCTCTGCCAGGGCATTGGCGGATTCATTGGCGGATTTCAGTAAAAGGGCATACAGGCAGTCCCGGACGCTCAATACGTCGCCCTCATCCAGTCCGGCGCTGCTGCTTCCCGCCTCCACATTGTAGACGGCGTTGTGGGAAAAGGTCACCATTTCATCCAGAGAGCAGTTTTCAATCACCACCAGGGCTGTCATGATCTTCGTGATACTGGCCGGGTAGTAGGCAGTGTGGATGTTCTTTCCGTAAAGGACCGTTCCCGTGTCGGCGTCTATTACGATGCCGCCTTCCGCCTGGATCGGCACGTAGTCCGGCCATGTGGCCTCTGCGTAAGCATGAAACGGTGTGATCAGGGAAAATACCAATGTCAGACATAATAAAAAATGAAAAATTCGTTTCATCAAAAATCTCCGTTATCATAAAAATGATTTTGCAGGCAGAAGACCGAAATCCTATGTGTTTGCCGGACGGGAGCCATCCGCCTGCTTTCTCTGGCGTTTCTCCCGGCGCAGCCACCAGCGTGACACTCCGAAGATGACCGCCACGCTGATGCCGAACACCAGAGCAATATAAGAAGCCGTATCCACAAAAAATGGTTCCGGAACAATATTGATCAACAGATCCGTTGCAGGATCTAACAGCCACAAGTCATTGTTGAAGAAAATGTGGTGGAAGATCACGAAATATTTCGTGAAGTCTGTGGATATCACAAGTCCCAGCACACAGATCATGGCAAAAAACAGTCCGGTTCCCCAGCAGACAGACCGTGGAACTACCAGGGCGATATCTGCCTTCAGAAGCCACAGAAGAGCCACGCAGACAAATGCCGTGATGATGCAGATCCGCCGCAGCACCAGTGCCCCAACAAACAAACCTCTGACATCCTCCATATGGGCGATCTCCCGGTCATTGAAAAATTCCCTGGGCTGTCCGTCCACGATGGTCGGAACATGTAAGTCTTCCCGGTTGCCCCGCAGGTACGCCATCATTTCCTTCGTCACATCTAACAGATCATCCATCTCCATATGAACGTCTTCCGTTACGTTGTATTTCGAGTATTCCCGTTCATAATAGCCCGGAGTCCAGTAAGTCACTGCCTCCACAGATGTGATCAGAAGGGTCACGATCAGGCAGAAGGAGAACAGGATTCCAAGGGCGTAGGAAAGTACGTGATTGTCTTTCATCATATTCCTCGATTCTTATCTTCAGATTTAGGGAAATAAATCCCATAATAGCTGTATTATAGTAAAAATACGAAGGGATGTCCAGAGGTGAAACAGGTGGGCATCAAAAAAGAGAAGCGCTTACGCACGCTTCTCTTTCTGTCTTTTGATCACCTTCAACCGTGTAAACTCCTCACGCTCCTTCTCCTCCAGAGCATTGGTGATATCTTTCGTCAATGTCTCATAGGTCGGGATGGTGATGTTTTTCAATGCATTTGCACGTTTCTGTGTTTTCTTAATATTGTTGGCCAGACGGTAAGCGGAATTTTCCACCATGGATAACTTGATAGTCAGTTCCTTTACTTTGTCGAATTTTACTCTGGCGTCATCTAAGGACTCCCTTGTGTTGTAGTAAGCATAGGTCGGGTTGATGGGGGCCTCCTCGTGCTGTACCAGAGGAATCTCGGTTCCCATGATACTGCGGGCTTTGATGCGGATTCCATTTTCAATCGGAATGGAAGAGCTGATCTCCTGGACGTAGTTGATGCCCAGCTCGATGTTGGCCTTCTGGAGGGACTCGTAAGCCTCGCGGAAGGTGGAGTCGATCTCCGACTGGATATCCCTCGCCTGGTCGATCAGATCCATCAGCTCCCGGATCAGGATGTTCCGCTTTTTGTCCATCAGCACATAGCCCTGCTTTGCCAGGGCCAGAGAGTTCTTGGCCAGAATCAGGTTACCCTTTGTAGGGAATGTATTCGGATTCATGAAAAACCCTCCTATTCTTTGTCAGCACCCGTGTCCGCAGGTTTATAATACTGATCCAGGATCTTGGTATCGATACGGTCTAACTCTTCTCTTGGCAGCATGCCGAGAAGCTCCCAGCCGATATCCAGAGTCTCTAAGATGGTACGGTTCTCGGTCGGACCCTGTCCGATGAAGCGGCTCTCAAATGCTTTACCGAATGCCAGGTATTTCTTATCGATCGGGGATAACTCGTCTTCACCGATAACGGATGCCAGCGCTCTTGCGTCACCTACTTTGGCGTAGCAGGAGAACAGCTGGTTGGCAACATCCTGATGGTCTTTTCTGGTGTAGCCTTCACCGATACCATCCTTCATCAGACGGGACAGAGAAGGAAGGACGCTGATCGGCGGGTAAACGGACTGGCCGTTTAAGTTACGGTCCAGAACGATCTGACCCTCGGTGATGTAACCGGTTAAGTCAGGAATCGGGTGGGTGATATCGTCGTTTGGCATGGTTAAGATCGGGATCTGGGTCACAGAACCTTTGCCGCCTTTTACGATACCGGCGCGCTCATAAATAGTTGCCAGTTCACTGTATAAGTATCCCGGGTAACCTTTACGGGATGGGATCTCTCCTTTGGAGGAGGAAACCTCACGCATAGCCTCTGCGAAGGAAGTCATATCGGTTAAAATAACCAGGATGTGCATGCCCTTCTCAAATGCCAGGTACTCTGCCAGTGTCAGGGCTACCTTTGGTGTGATCAGACGCTCAACCACCGGGTCATTTGCCAGATTGATGAACATGGCTACGTGGGAGGAAACACCGCTCTCTTCAAAGGTGCGGCGGAAGAAATCAGCCACATCGTATTTGACACCCATAGCGGCGAATACGATAGCGAATTCCTCGTCAGAATCCTCTCCCAGAGAAGCCTGCTGTACGATCTGTGCAGCCAGCTGGTCATGTGGAAGACCGTTGCCGGAGAAGATCGGCAGCTTCTGGCCACGGATCAGGGTGGTCAGACAGTCGATAGCAGAAATACCGGTACGGATATAGTTACGTGGGTACTCACGGCTTACCGGGTTTAATGGTTTGCCGTTTACGTCTAATTTGATGTCGGAACGGATGTCGCCCAGACCATCGATCGGAACGCCGATACCGTTGAAGGTACGGCCAAGCATATCCTCCGATACGGCTAACTCCATAGGATGTCCGGTCAGACGTGTGTGTGTGTTCCGGAGAGCCATTCCTTCTGTACCTTCAAATACCTGGATGATGGCTTTGTCCTCGTAAACCTCAACAATACGTCCCAGCTTCTTTTCATTGCCGCCCACGGTCATTTCCACGATCTCATCGTAGCTGGCGCCGCGGACACCTTCCAGGACCACCAGAGGTCCGTTGATTGCACTTAAACCTAAATATTCAACTGCCATTTGGAACCTCCTTCTTATGCGTTTCTTTCAATGACGTCTTCATAGAATGCGTCAATGTCTTTTTTATACTGCTCAAACAGTTCCGGCTTGTCATTCGGGATGTCGTATTTCATGGCGATGACCTTATCGAAGATCTTATCCTCTTTCAGAACAGACATCGGCATACCCATGGAAATCAGGGATTTGGACTTCTTGTACAGGTACAGGATCACATCCATCATGGCGAACTGCTTGGTCATCGGTACACAGGTATCATCCTTGTGGAAGGCGTTCTGCTGTAAGAAGCCGACACGGATAACCTTGGCGATCTCCAGGATCAGTTTCTGGTCGTCAGGCAGAACATCGCTGCCGATCAGTTTTACGATCTCCATTAAGCTGCTTTCCTGGTTTAACAGGTACATTAAGCGGTTGCGGTAGTCCACGAATTTGGGATTTACATGGTCATTGTACCATGGTGCTAAGTCTGTTAAATACTCGGAGTAGCTGGTCAGCCACTGGATCGCAGGATAATGTCTTGCGTAAGCTAAGGATTTATCCAGTCCCCAGAAGCAGCGGACGAAACGTTTGGTGTTCTGGGTAACAGGCTCGGAGAAATCACCACCCTGTGGGGAAACTGCTCCGATGATGGTAACAGAACCTTCGGTTCCATTTAAGTTCTGCATCATTCCGGCTCTCTCATAGAAAGCGGAAAGACGGGAAGCCAGATATGCCGGGAAACCTTCCTCGGCCGGCATCTCTTCCAGACGTCCGGAAAGCTCTCGCAGAGCCTCTGCCCAACGGGAAGTGGAGTCTGCCATGATGGCTACATCGTAGCCCATATCACGGTAATACTCAGCCAGAGTCAGACCAGAGTAAAGACTTGCCTCACGGGCAGCAACCGGCATGTTGGAGGTGTTGGCGATCAGAGTGGTACGGTCCATCAGAGGGTTGCCGGATTTCGGGTCGATCAGTTCGCTGAACTCCTCCAGAACCTGGGTCATCTCATTACCACGCTCGCCGCAGCCGATGTAGATGATCACATCTGCGTCAGACCATTTTGCGATCTGGTGCTGGGACATGGTCTTGCCGGTACCGAAACCGCCTGGGATCGCTGCTGTGCCACCCTTAGCCAGTGGGAACATGGTATCCATGATACGCTGGCCGGTGATCAGCGGAACAGATGCCGGATAACGCTTTGCTGTTGGACGCGGCACACGGATCGGCCATTTCTGTGTCATGGAAAGCTTTTTCTCGGTTCCATCTAATAACTGTAAGGTCAAAATGGTGTCGTTGATGGTGTATCTGCCATCAGCAGCAACATCGATGACATAGCCCTCTAAATCCGGTGGAAGCATCACCTTGTGGGTGATAGCCGGGGTCTCCGGAACCTCTGCGATAATAGAACCCGGATACAGGCGGTCACCTGCTTTTACAGTCATATGGGTCTCCCATAATTTCTGGGTATCCAGGGAATCTACATTCACACCGCGGCCAATGTAAGCGCCGCCTTCTTTTGCGATCTCGCTTAATGGACGCTCAATACCGTCGAAAATGTTATTTAAAATACCAGGTGCCAGGGTAACGGATACTGGAGCGCCGGTACCAGTTACGATCTCACCAGGTTTCATACCGGTGGTTTCCTCATATACTTCAATGATGGTATCATCGGAGGCCAGACCGATTACCTCACCAACCAGATTGTCTTTTCCGACATAGACCATTTCATGCATCTCAAAACCGACATCGCCTTTGATGTGGACGATAGGACCGTTGATGCCATAGATAACGCCTGTCTTAGCCATGGATGGTACCTCCTGTCTGTGCTGCTGAATCGAACTGGAAATTCTCTCTTGCCTCGGCAAGCTTTGCCTGGAAGGAGTTGTCGATCAGAATGTTTTTGCCTGGGATCACGGCTCTGGTGCCGCCCAGGAAAGAATATTCGCTGATCCGTACATCGGCCTGGTGCTGCATAGCCAGATTGTGGAGCTTTTTTTCATCAGCCGGATCAATATAGATGATCATTGGCTCGCCGTCTGCGATCTTGACAGCGTCCGCTACCTGTGCATCTAAGAGTCTGTCATATTCGGCAGTCTCCATGAAGTTTGCAAGCATATCGCGGAGTTCTACAAATAATTTATCCTTTAATTCGTCCTGCTTATGACCGAGAGTCCGTTTTAAGTTGATCTGCTCGATGGACAGCTTTTTGTTGATGTCCTTCTGGATCTTCTGGGTCTCTGCCTTGATCTGCATATCTGCACGGCGATGGGCGTCTGCCTGATGCTCTTCAAACGTCTTTTCAAGTGCCTGCGTATATTCGTCCAGCATATTTGCGCTGCGGACTCTTGCATTTTCCAGACAGTACTTCTGGAAACGTTCTAATTTTTCTTCCGTTGTCACGACGACCACCTCTTTCTTATATCTTATAATTTCAGTCCAATGGCTTCATTGACATAGGAGGTGATAAAGTCTGGCTTGCGGCCGGTTCCATGTCGGTCGGGAATCTCCACAAACAGAGGGATCCGGTTCAGCTTTACTTTGTTTACCAGTTCCGGAAAACGGCGGCCAAACCCTTCTGTAAGAAGAACGATGCCAACCTCTTTATCGGCCATAACCTTATCAAGTTCCTTCTGAAGCTCATCTTTTCCATGAACGACACAGCCCTCGACACCTGCCAGGCGCATGCCAGTCCAGGTATCGACGTTGTCGCTGATCAAGTACATTTTCATGGATTAGAACTTACCTAAGATCATGAAGGAGATGATCAGACCATACAGACAAACACCTTCGGCAAGTCCTACGAAGATTAATGATTTACCAAGGATAGAACCGTCCTCGCTGATCGCACCTAATGCAGCGGAAGCAGCAGCGGATACGGCGATACCACCACCGATACAGGACATACCGGTAGAAAGAGCAGCAGCGACACAGCCCATGCCTAAAGCGGAAGAGGTCTCAGCAGCAGCTTCAGCAGCGAATGCGTTGCCGGAGAACATCAGTACGGAAGATACGATCAAGGTACCGAAGAACAGGAATACATTGATGCCTAAAGCGGTTTTATAACGGCCTTTTGTTTTCTCACCCATGGCGAATGCGCCGAAAGGAACAACGATGCTTAAGATTAATGCTGCGGCTAATGTGATTTTAACTAATAAACTCATGATTTTACTCTCCTTTTATAAAGTGAATTAAAAAATTAAGCTTTTCCGTAAGGCCTGAATGCGCGGCCGGTACCACGGTAGAAACGGCTGAATAACTCGTAGTATTCCAGACGAAGTACCTGGATACCAACGATCAGACCCTCCATACCGCAGACAAATAAGTTGCCAAGGACTACGACAGCCCAGTTTGGATTGCCTGCTTCCACGCCTGCCAACATCAGTACAACTTCCATCATAGCCGCATGGCTGACTGCGAATGCTCCCACACGGACGAAGGAAAGAGTGTTAGAGAAGTAGCTCAAACATACCTCAAATAATTCAAAGAAGCCCTGCACGAAGAACATGACCTTGCTGTCCTCGATCAGATGGCTCTTTTTCTCAACCAGTGCGGTCAGAGGCTCTTTACAGAAGATCACCAGAAGCGGGATCACAAACATCACAACCAGTACGATAGCAGCAGGAAGTGCATGTCCGGTCATGTAAAGTGCCAGGGTAACGGTCAGAGCGCCGTAAAATACCAGTCCGGCAACACCATTGGTATCAAACCAGGTCTTTTCGGTATTGTGCTCTTTCACGCTGTTGTAGATGTTTAAGACCATGGTCAGAAGGATGATCAACATACCAAGGCCGATGGCAACCACAAATACAGTATTTAAGTTGCCGACAAATGGAACCTGCATCATGGCTGTCTTTGGATGGAGCCACAGGGCAGGAATGACATCTTCAAAACCGAAGAAGCTGCCGAAGAGGAATCCAAAGATGGTGGAACAGAAGCCACAGCGGGAAAGAATGCCCGCAAGGTTCATTTTCTTAAAATGATACAGAAGCCAGCCGCCGATCATCAGGCATAAGCCCTGTCCCACATCTCCGAACATGAAACCGAAGAGAATGGAATAGGAAAGACCGATCAGAACGGTTGGATCTAACTCGTTGTAGGACGGAAGTCCGTACATATCTACAAACATTTCGAAAGGCTTGAACAGCTTGCAGTTTTTCAGCTTTGTCGGCGGGCGGCTGGTGATGTTATCATGATTGTCTTCTACGATGCAGAAGGCCATGACATCATCGGCCATCTCATGCTGCAGGCTCTCAGCCTCTTTCTCTGGCATCCAGCCACATAAAATGTAGTGGGTGTGAGCCTCATCATGGTTGGTACAGGCTGCTAATTTGCGGATATCAAAGTTTTTGGTGAAGATAGCCAGGCGTTTTACAGCCGCTGACAGATCTTCCCTGGCATTTTCAGAAGCAACGTTTAATGCCTGATCTGCCTTGGCAACCTGAGCTTTCAGATCAGAAATTTTTCCGGTCAGCAGATCAGAAGCCTGCTTTGCGGTTCCTTCATATTCATCCGGAATGAAAGTACGCTCAAAGTGCATGGAAGCGTAGATGGCATCTACTTTGTCGCTGATGCTTCCCGGGACGAAGTAAACGCACCATACATATTCCTGATCCTCATCACAGCGGTAAAGAACCGTGTCTACAGAGTCATATACATAGTTATAAAACTTGTCATAATATTCCCTGGAAATACGTCCAAAACGGAATTTGATAAATTTAAAATGGAGAATGCTGCTGATATCATAATCCAGTTCGGAGAAATGGGAAATCTTGCCCAGAGAGCTTTCCGCTTCCTCTAAGGATTTCTGTAAGGCTTCCTTCTTAGAAGCCAGCTCCTCAAACTGCTTTTGGCAGCGTGTTACAATGGCAACCGCCTCATCCAGAGTGATCTCTCTGGCATTGTCGATGGTTTCCTTAGGAAAAGAGTCGGTCAGAAGGCAGGCCTGCTGATAAACATCTTTATAAGGGTTGGTCGCCATAAATGGTCTTAAGTTGGATACGGTTTTTAATTCTGACAGAGCGTTCTCGTACTGCATCTCGTGTTTGGAGAGATACTGGTCGATGACACGATCCATGTCGTCCTTATGGCCGGTAACGCTTAAGAACTTCATTTTTTCAATCACAGTTGTTAGCCCCCTTTAGTGTTTGATTACATAGGAACATATGGTGTCTGCCCCCAATCCGTATCGAATTCCTTCGATCACAGTGATGATTCTCTGAACCTCCTGTTCTTTAAAATAAAGATAGGTATTCAAAGCTGCGATGGAATAAGGCTGTCTCTGAACCGTCAGCCGGTGAACCCGGTCTAAGACTTTTTCATACAGTTCCTCCAGATCCGGCTGTTGGTACAGATCTGTTGTGAACATGGAACCATAGGAAGTGGTTTTCAGAGCAGTGAAAAATCCATCTACCCCTTCGCTTTCTACTAATTTGCGGATATCATCGCGGTGCAGATGGTAAGGGATCGGAATCAGCAGCGCGTAAATGTCAGCAGTAGAAAGCTGATAATACTTTTTGGAACGGTAGATCCACTGGATGTTTAACAGATCCAGCTTGCTTCCGAAGCACTGGGTCAAGATCTCAGCCTCTTTTTTGGAGAGGTAAGAAGCCTGTTTCCACATGGTCTTAAAATAAAGAAGATCCATCTTTAATTCATAGTCAAACAATGTGGTTCCCGGTGTTTCTGCCAGATCAGCCAGAAGATCGTAAAATACAGTACCCCCTAAATTCGAAACGAAATCCTGGATCGTCTGGGCGGAAGACAGGGCCATTAAGTTCAGGTGAGAGTGCTTCTCAAAGAACTCCTGAAATAAGGAAAGGTCCAGATCCGGATTCCGGTGATCCAGTACGCATCTGAGACAGCGTTTTAATATGGCGATCTCATAATGCAGAAAATAAAGATCCAGAAACTTCCGCTGGGAAACTCTGGAAAAACGGTAAAGCTTAGTGAAATCCCGGTATTTGGAAAGAAGCAGCCGCTGTTCGATGGCGCTGCGGTGAAAGGACTGGTCGTCCACATCGCTGAAAAGGTCTTCGTAAGCGGGCTGGCGTTTTAAGTATTCCAATGCCTCAGGAACATTTTCTAAAGCAGCCATTTCCCGGAGCTTATCTTCTGAAAGAAGCTTGCTCTGCATGGATTTCACTTTCGTGGCAATACCGCTGTAAGCTAATAAGCCACTCATACGCTCACCTCTCTGTCATCGTTCGAAAGAGAGCCTGTGCATATTCTGTGTGATGGGTAGCATAGCTGTCCTCCATCTGCCGTAAGGTCTCCTCAGCATCAGATTTCTGCTTAGACAACTTGGCTTGCATATCGACTTCCATCTGAGTACGCAGATCTGCTAACTTTTTGGCAGTGTCAGCCTGGATCTGGGCATCAAAGCTGGATGTCTTGTCTGCCATCTGAGCAGCAATCTCTTTTTTACGGGCATTGGCACTGTCCATAATGTTGACAGAAGCCTGTTCAATGTCAGACAATTTGTTGATTACATCGTTCACGTCGTATCCTCCTTGTCTTTTTTCGTAACTATTCAGTACCTTCATAGTTACCTTTTTTCTAACACCTGTGTCAGCATCTGCAGATAACATATAGATACTGACTAATATTGTACATAAGTTTGTACATAAGTGCCTTTTAACATAATACACCATTTTGGGAAAAAAGTAACATGCAAAATGCCCAAAAAATAGCGAATGCGCCTCGCTGTTTTTTGGGCATAAGTTCCAGTATGACAAAAAATTGTCAGATAATGATAAACTATATGACGAAAAAGATGTCAGACAATTTGCGGATGGTTTCTACCAGAATCACGTTTCCGGAAAAGCCTGGGAACATAAGATCAGTCATGTACCAGGAACTGCTTGGACACATAAGCCTGGGTGCCGTCATAGTTGATCACGGCCCATTCGCTGTCATAATCTTCCACATAATCTACGATGGTCCCTGCTGGGAGAAGTCCCAGCTTGCTGCCGGAAGTGGATGGCTCAGAGCGGACATTTAAGTTGTCAGAGGTCTTGTAAACAGCGGCCGGAGTGGTCTCTGCCATGGTTTCCGGAGCTGCTGTAGTTTCTGGAAGCAGATTCTCAGTTGTGACCGGAGCAGTTTCTGCTGCGTCTTTCTTCTTAGGAAGGACCAGGCGGACAACCAGAACGATGACTGCCACACAGACCAGGACTGCGCCGAGGCGGATCAGATCGGTGGAAGAGAAACGGCTGTCGGAGCTTTTCTTGCGGCTTCGGGAGCCGCTTGAACCTCTGGAGCTGCCAGAGGTGCGGCGTTCGGTTTGAGAGGAACGGCTCCTGGATGCGGCTGACGGGCGGCGTTTGCCTGCACGGTAGTCATGGGAGAAGGTGTAAACCTCCTGGGACAGAAACTGATAAGCCTGGTTGGCATCGTAAGCGCTGGTATTATTGTCATGGACAGCAGAGTTGCCGAGCATGCGGATTTTGTGATAGTGTTCGCAGGTGGTCTTGGTGATGACCCGTTCATTATAAAGAGCGTCAATGGAGCGTGACAGATCTGGTTCCATAATACCGGCCTGGTCACACAGACAATGAACCATGAATTCCAGGGTCTGCCTTGCCTTGACCATGGATAAGTTGTATTCCCTTTTTCCCATCAGGGTTTCTGCTTCCTTCACGCCCTGCTGGATCTTTTCCCAGCTGCTGATTGCTTCGTTTGCGGTCATAGAAGATCCTCCTTATATATAAAATGGTATAAAAATCCAGAATTCCGTCTTTATTATACTATTTTTCGACAATTTCTGCATCTATAATTTTGCACTGTAAGAGAAATGTAAGGTGATAGAGGGACGCTTTACAAGAATGCAATGACCGTGGTAAGATAGGCTTGCGGCGAGAGCTGTATTTTAACCATTTGGAGGAAATGATATGAGATTACGCCATATTCCAGGCGCAGAAAAACAGATAGAGGAAAGTACTTTTGTGATTCAGGAGCCAGAACAGAAGAAGGGCTGCTGGGCAGAGGTATTTGGCAATGAGAATCCGATCCACATCGAGGTTGGTATGGGAAAGGGAAAGTTTCTGATGGAGCTGGCTCAGCAGAACCCGGATATTAACTATGTAGGAATCGAGATGTACTCTTCTGTATTATTAAAAGCCATCCAGAAGCGTGAAACCCTGGAACTGACTAACATCTGTTTCATGTGTGTAGATGCCCGTAAGCTGGCAGATATTTTCAAGAAGGGTGAGGTGGCGAAGATCTATCTGAACTTCTCTGATCCATGGCCGAAGGATCGCCACGCCAAGAGAAGACTGACTTCTCCACAATTTATGGCCGTGTATGATCAGATCTTATGCCCGGAAGGAAAAGTGGAGTTTAAGACGGACAACCGTGGCTTATTTGACTACTCCCTGGAAGCGATTCCGGAAGCGGGCTGGGAGATCGAGATGCACACCTTTGATCTGCATCACAGCGAATATGCGGAAGGCAATGTGATGACCGAGTATGAGACCAAGTTCTCCGGCGAGGGGAAACCGATCTGCAAGCTGATCGCATCACGGAAGAGCCAGTGATCGTCAGACTGTGAAAGAATCTTCCAATTGGGACGCATGTAATTGGAAACCAGGGGCGGTGGATGTCATAAAATGAAGCAAACCGGGCAGACTAGGGTGATGGATATGTCCCTATGTGAATGCATGAAGAAGAAGCTTCAGCAGGCCACCTGCGACAAGATCGACTGGAACCGGAAGATCCTGAAGTGGAGGAAATGCTTCAAGGAGGCGGAGAAGGCCATCTGCGGCGAGTGCAAGAAACCGGATAAGAAACGGCAGTAAAACAGCAAAGGAGGAATTAGAAATGGAAGTTATATTAACAAGCGGTAATTTTGAGAAGGAAGTATACGACAGCGAGATCCCGGTACTGGTAGATTTCTACGCAGACTGGTGCGGCCCATGTAAGGCGATGGCTCCAGTAGTGGAAGAACTGGCTGAGGAGTACGCAGGCAAGGTAAAAGTCGGCAAGATCAATGTAGACAATGCCATGGATATCGCTACCAAATACCGTATCATGTCTATCCCGACCTTTATGGTATTTAAGGGAAGCGAGGCAGTTGCCAAGATGATCGGTATGCAGGATAAGAGAGTGCTGAAAGAGGCGATGGACAAAGCACTGTAAGGGTGATGGCGGCAGGCACAAAAAGGGTGTCTGGCCGCCTTAAAAAAAAATAAAAATTTTTAAAAAAAGTTGTTGACATTTTTTGACCTATGAGATATACTAATGTTCGTGTCACGGAGAACAACACAAAGCGACACAACAAAACAACAGAATATGCACCTTTAGCTCAGTTGGTAGAGCAGTAGACTCTTAATCTATTTGTCCAGGGTTCGAGTCCCTGAAGGTGCACTACAAAAGGTTCCGATTTTGCAGACGGAGAGCTGCGGGGTTGGGGCTTTTTTATTTTTTTAAAAATGTAACTGAATCAGTAAAAAAATCGTGATCCGCAGGTCTTATGGTCTGCGGATCATGAAGTTTAACGGGATCGAAACGATGGAAATACCCAAAAGCAGTAAAAACGGGGTCACATAGGTGCCGCTGGACTGAAGCAGAACCCCTGCTATGGTCGGCACAAAGGAGCCGATCAGACCACGCAGGTTGGCCACACTGTAGTTGGTGGCGAAGTCCCTGATGCCGTAAAAACCGATGAGGAATGCAGAGCTTAAGGTCGGAACACTTCCATAAGAAATACCTGCCAGGCACATTCCAAGAACACCCAGGGGGAGCGATCCGGTCTGAAGCGCCAACAGGATAGAAAGCGCCGATCCGGCTGTCACCAGAGTGACAAATAACATGGTGGTGAGGCAGTTGGTGGCATCATAGAGGATACCGCAGACAATCCGGCCAAGTCCGTTACAGGCGGACAGAACACCGACCAGAGTGGTTGCTAAAGCGACGGATGCTCCCAGGGTCAGGGACAGATCCAGAGCGAAATTGATGACCACCATGCCGACAGAACAAGTCAGAGTTCCATAGACGAAGAAAATCCAGAATGCCGGACTTCTCATGGTTTCTGCAGCGGTGTAATCACGCTGGGAGATTGGTTTCGCAGAAGAACTCTGGGTGGCAGAGGCTTTCACGTATGCACTGTCAGCAACTTTGTTTGTAGCGGAACCAGCGGTTTTTGTTTTGGATTTTCCAGCTTTTTCTGGCACTGTCGGGAACACCACATCCGCCCCCGGTTTCTTTAAGAATAACGCGCAGATCACCAGGATCACGGCGATGATGGCTCCAACAAAGAAAAATGTCTTTCTCCAGCCGAATGCTTCCATCTCGAACATGGCGGCGGCGACCTTACCCAGAAGCATAGTGCTTAAACCAAAGCACATCATCAGAATACCGGAGCTTAACCCCTTCTTATCCGGGAACCAGGAATTGCCTACAGCCAGTAAGGTGTTATAAGAAATACCGATGCCGCTTCCCGCGACGATACCGTAAGCGATGTAAAGCAGGGTGATGCTGGAACCGTCCAGTCTGGAAGTAACCGTAAAGCCCACGAAGGACAGAAGCGCAGCGAAAAGAAGAAGACTTCTGGTGGATAATTTCTTATCCAATAGTCCGCCCATCAGGCCACCGATGCAAAGAAAGGCCACGCTCAGTGAATAGTTGACTGCCAGCGACGGTGCGTCCCAGCCGAATGCGTCCTGAAGCGGAACCTTGAAAATGGACCAGGCATAGATAATGCCCACAAAAAGCAGCCCAAAGGAGCTGAGCGCCAGATAGCACCACCGGTAAGGCGGCACCGATGCAGCAGAATGAATCTGTGATGTTGTTTTCATAATGATTTCCCCTAATTTTTCCCCTCAAAATCAGGCAAAAGCCTGTTGTGGTCATTATAGACTTACATAGTTGAAAAGTCAATTTGCGCTACAAATTAGCCGGGGATGTAAAACAGCAGTGTATGGCTGTGCATGGTGGAAATCTGACGATTTTATGAAAAAAGTATGAACCGCCCCTCCCGCCTTTCAAATATGTTAAAAATGTGTTACAATAGACAAGATTTGACCAGAGCATGGCGTAATGATGAAGGTACGGAATCATTGCGATATGAGGCAAAAAAGGAGAAATGGGTGAATGAAACATAAGATATACAGAACCGCGGCAGCCACACTTGCTGTGGCGATGCTTCTGTCCGGTTGTGGCAAAACCCCGGCGTCGAATTCTAACGAGCCGGTAAAAGTGTCCATCCAGACAGAGAGTGAAGGTCAGGCGGTGGTGGATGGCATGGAGCAGTTAACGCCGGACGGACCGGATTATGAGCGTTTAAAGGATCTTCCGGTTCCGGAGACAGAGCCTGCGCCGGAGTATCTGCGGCTGGGTGTGGAACATGAGAAGATCTCAGAGCTGCAGGCCAGGTTGATGGAGTTAGGCTTTATGGATAACGATGAGCCGACGGAATATTTTGGAAATGTGACCCAGGAAGCGGTGAAAACCTTCCAGCGGCAGAATAAACTGGATCAGGACGGAATCGTAGGCCCGGCTACCTGGGATGCGATTATGGATCCCAATGCCAAGTATTATGCGGCACAGAATGGTGACCAGGGCTCTGATATCGAGCGTATCCAGAAACGATTATATGAATTGGGTTATCTGGCTACGGCAGATCTGGTAACCGGTAATTTCGGTGAGAAAACGGAAGAAGCGGTTAAGAAGATGCAGCAGGTCAATGGTCTGGATCAGGATGGCAAGGTAGGCCGCCGTACCGTGAACTTATTATATAGTGAAGATGTGAAACCAAACCTGCTGGTTTACGGAGATAAGAGTGAAGTGGTAGAAGCAGCCCAGAAACGGTTGAAAGAATTAGGCTATCTGACTACAGAACCAGACGGAACCTATGGAAATGATACCTCTGTGGCATTAAAGCAGTTCCAGTCCCGTAATGACCTGGTTGTCGATGGTTACTTAGGACCGTCCACCAGAGCCGCATTAAATGATCCGGGAGCTGTGGCTAACGGTCTTGTCCTTGGTGATCAGGGCGACAGCGTTAAACAGGTCCAGAACCTGCTCAGCAAATATGGATATTTATCGTCTTCTAATGTAACGGGATATTTTGGTGATAAGACGGAAAGTGCGGTCAAGAGCTTCCAGAGCAACAATGGTCTGGCAAGTGATGGTTCCGTAGGACGGATGACCATGGCGAAGCTGACCAGCAATGATGTAAAGAAATCTACTGGATCTTCCAGTTCTACTGGATCTTCCGGTAAGAGTAATTCCAGTTCTTCCGGCGGTTCCAAAGGAAGTGTTGGAGGCAGTGGTGTCAGCGGACTCTTATCCATCGCAAGCTCCAAGCTGGGAAGCCCGTATGTATGGGGCGCCAAAGGCCCGAACAGCTTTGACTGTTCCGGTTTTGTATACTGGTGTCTGAATAAGGCGGGAGTAAAACAGAGTTATACCACATCCTCTGGCTGGAGAAGTATTGGAAAATACACGAAGATCACGAATTTTAACAGCCTTCAGGCTGGAGATATTATCGTTGTAAGCGGACATGTAGGTATCGTTGCCGGAGGAGGCACCGTGATCGATGCGTCCTCCAGTAACGGAAAGGTGGTTCACCGTTCGTTAAGCTCCTGGTGGAGAAACAACTTCATCTGTGGCTGGAGAATCTTCTAAATGCTCCGGTTCTTCAGGGTTACAGAGTGGGAATCCCACCTGTGCCTTGAAGAGATCGCCATCGATGTAAAGCTTGAAGGTTCCGCCCTGAAGCTGGGTTAAGTCCTTGGCGATGGAAAGTCCCAGACCACTTCCTTCGGTGGTTCTGGCAACATCGCCCCGGACGAATCGCTCTGTCAGTTCATCCGCATGGATGTTTAACGGATTGGCAGAGACATTTTTGATCGTAAAATAAGCAAATCCATCGGAGGAGGTCACATCCACATAGATGCGGCTGTTCTCCATGGCATATTTGAATGCGTTATTGTAAAGGTTTTCCAAAACCCGCCACAGACGGCGTCCGTCTACAGCGATCAGAAGGCATTCATTCGGAAGAGAAGGTACCAGATCCAGATGTCGGATCTGGTATTTTTCTTCAAATTCTCCATTGGTCTGCTGGATCATCTCCACCAGATCGATCCTGGCGATCTCCAGCTTTAAGTTGCCGGAGCTGGCCTTGGAGGCTTCTACCAGATCCTCCGTCAGCGTTTTTAACCGCTGGGATTTCTGATCTAAGATATCTAAATACCGGGCGATCTTTTCGTCCTGGATCTTTTCGCGTTTTAATAAATCCACATAGTTGATAATAGACGTGAGAGGCGTCTTGATATCATGGGATACATTGGTGATCAGGTCAGCCTTTAAGCGTTCACTTTTGACCTGTTCTTTCAAGGCAGTTTCCATGCCGTCACCGATGTTATTCAGGGCTTTGGCAACCGTTTCGCCTTTGCCGGAAAAACCGTCAGAATCAATCTTATATTCCGTATCACCATCAGCCATCTGGAAAATACCATGGGTGATCTTCTCATATTCTACCTGGTTCCGGAATAAAAGCAGGAAGATCCATATCTGAAAACCGATAAAGATCACAGCAGGAACCAGATACAGATAGGAAAAACTTAAAGAATCCTGTTTTAAGAAGAAATAAGCAAAGCAGGCGAAAAGCACGCCATCCACGGTCAGATATCCGGCGAAGCAAAGAGATAAACGGACCGGAAAGGAGCAGTTTGTCAACGCTGTCAGGCACTTTTTCAGGATACGGCAGGTCAGACTGTTTTTCCAGAGGACACCAGCTTTATAGCGGCGGATAAGGCTTAAAAGTGCAGGAAGTGTAATGCCATAGGAAACGGTCATTTCCATCCAGCGGCTGCTGTAGTCCCAATACTGTTCGCTGATCAGGAAATTCAAATAAAAATCTCCGTACTGATGGGTCAGGTAGTGTGCTGCAGCCAGAGAAACCGCCCATAAGCCAAGGAAAGCCCCAAGAGGAATCTGATCAAAACGGCGAAGCTGGATCTTTTTGGGAGATTCGTCACAGTGTCCGGTCAGGACGATCATGATGACCAGCGTGATGACGGCGCCAATTCCGCCAAGAGTGAACAGTACCATACCGGAGATATAGTCCAGACGGATCTTCTCATACTGATTATGGGCAGTGGAGTAAGGGTCCGTATAGGGATAGCTGGTATCCAGTCCTAAAACAATGTAATAATCATTATTGCCGTAAAGATTATAAGTCTCCAGCTGGGAGGTGATGTTTTCCGGGACGTATTTTAAGTTGGTGTCCATCAGAATGGATTCACCGGAGATATAGAGATAACGTCCAAAGGAACGGATCTGCTCAGTGGTCATGTCGTTCGAGTTCGTGTAGACATTTTCCTGTCCGGACTGATTCCGGTAAGAGACCCTGAAATGCAGGTTGGAGGGCTGGTTGATATAGTTGTTGCGGATCTGATAGTAATCGCCCAGAACCTCCAGAACCTGTACGGACAGATCTTCCAGCGAAGCGTACTGGTCACCGGGTTCTGAATAAACCTCGTTGGGGTCGTAAGCCTTCCATTCGATCAGCGGCAGATCATCATCATCAGAATTGTCCGCCACGGACGGACCTCCTGCCACCTCATAGGAATCGGTCAGGTAGTAGCCCAGGCTTTTCGCGTAACGGATCATCTCATCCAGTGTGTAGATTACCGTGCGGCCGGAGCTGAAGGTAACGCAGACCATGTCGGTCTGGTAGTTGATCTCCCCGTTTTTTTCCAGAAGATTTTTGTAGCTGACGTATTTGAAGATATTTTCCACGTCCGATTCCAGCTGGCTGGTGCAGGAATAGGTATCTGCGTAATTTTCCTCCCGGACCCAGTTAAGCCCCCGTCCGTAGTTCTCATTGAAATAGACGAAAATGGAACCAACGAGGAACAGGACCAGGAACAGCAGGTGGATCATAAACGCAGTTTGTTTTTTTAAGGCCATAGGCCAGGTATTTCGTTTGCCATTCTGTTCTTTCATAGGTGGCACCTACTGCTTTTCAATCTTATAGCCAACACCCCAGACAACTTTTAAGTACCGTGGTTCCCGCGGATTGATCTCGATCTTTTCACGGATGTGCCGGATATGTACTGCTACGGTGTTGTCGGCGCCGATGGCCTCCTCATTCCAGATCTGCTCATAGATCTCATCGATGGAGAACACTTTTCCGGCATTCTTCACCAGAAGCAGCAGGATGTTGTATTCAATGGGAGTCAGCTTGATCTGTTCGTCGTCCACGTACACTTCCTTGGTATCATCGTTGATCTGAAGGCCGCCGCAGCGGTAAATGGTATCGGTGGACTGCTGGCTTAAATTGCCAAGCTGGGTGTAGCGGCGCATGTGGGATTTGACACGGGCCACTAATTCCAGCGGGTTAAATGGCTTGGTGATGTAATCGTCCGCACCGATATTTAAGCCCAGAATCTTGTCAGCGTCCTCTGATTTTGCAGAGAGAATGATGATGGGGATACTGCTGGTCTCCCTTACCTTCAACGTGGTGCGGATGCCGTCTAAGCCCGGCATCATCACATCCACGATCATCAGATCCACGCTGTTATTTTCCAGTAATTCCAGCGCTTCGTAGCCGTCGTAAGCCTTGATCACCTGAAAACCTTCGCCGGTCAGGTAAATATCAATGGCCTCGACAATCTGTTTATCGTCGTCGCAAACAAGGATTGTCTGCATGGTAGTTTATCCTCCTTTTAGAACCTGAAGATCGCGGTTCCATAGGCCGGAAGCGGGTAAGCGATGGAGTACGGCTGGCCGTCACATTCGCTCTTTTTCGCCCTAAATACGATCTTCTGATCGCCGGTCTTATAAGAACCGTGTGTTTCATCCAGGATCAGGGTGTAATTGCCGGATTTCGGAACACCGACCCGGTAATCTGGGCGGGAAACAGGGGTGAAGTTGCAGACAAATAACAGATTTTGTCTGCCGGTGGCGGAATAACGGACGAAGCTGAAAATGCTGCGGTCTGCGTCATTGGCGTTGATCCACTGGAATCCCTTCCAATCATAGTCCTGGCTGTAACAAGCAGGGTATTTTTTGTACAGATGGAGCAGGTCACGGCAGTAGTCCTGAAGGTCTTCGTGCAGCGGCTCGTCAGCTAAATACCAGTCCAGAGCCACTTTCTCGTCCCATTCGTGGAACTGTCCGAAATCCTGTCCCATAAACAATAGTTTCTTGCCCGGATGTCCCATCATAAAGGTGTAGCCCACTTTTAAATTGGCGAACTTGTCCTCATAGATGCCGGGCATTTTGTTGATCATAGAGCATTTCAAATGAACCACTTCGTCATGGGACAGCACCAGGATAAAGTTCTCGCTGGTGGCGTAGGTCATGCCGAAGGTCATCTTGTTGTGGTTAAATTTGCGGAAATACGGGTCCAATTTCATGTATTCCAGGAAATCATGCATCCAGCCCATGTTCCATTTGAATTTGAAACCAAGGCCGCCGTCTTCCGGTTTGCCGGTAACCATCGGCCATGCGGTGGATTCCTCTGCGATCACTGCCGCGCCGTGGCCCTGTTTGTTTACCACGCTGTTTAAGTGGCGGAAGAACTCGATGGCTTCTAAGTTTTTATTTTCCCCGTATTGATTCGGGACCCAGTTTCCAGGTGTGCGTCCGTAGTCCAGATACAGCATGGAAGCCACAGCGTCCACACGAAGCCCATCGATGTGATACTGCTCGATCCAGTATAAAGCGTTGGCGATCAGGAAATTGGAGACCTCGTTGCGGCTGTAATCAAAGACCTTGGTGCCCCAGTCCGGGTGCTCGCCTTTGCGTGGATCTGCGTATTCGTAGAGAGCCTGTCCGTCAAAATCAGCCAGACCGTGGGCATCCTTTGGAAAATGGGCAGGAACCCAGTCTAAGATCACACCGATGCCATGCTTGTGCATATAGTTGACAAAGTACATGAACTCGGCAGCGGTGCCATAACGGCTGGTCGGCGCATAATATCCGGTCACCTGATAGCCCCAGGAGCCGTCATACGGGTGTTCCGCGATACCCATCAGCTCCACATGGGTGTAGCCCATGTCTTTTACGTAGGCGGCCAGCTCGTGGGCTGCCTCTATGTAGGTATAATAACCGTCCTTTTCTTCCCGGTTGGCTTTTCTCCAGGAGCCGAGATGCACCTCGTAGATGGAAAGTGGAGAGGTAGTAAGATCCTGGGTTTCCCGCTTGGCCATCCAGGTATTGTCTTTCCAGTGAAAGCCGGAAATATCACGGGTGATGGAAGCGGTTCCCGGACGGTACTCGCTGCCGAAAGCGTAAGGATCGCTCTTGAATAATACCTTGCCGGATTGTGTCGTGATGGCGAATTTGTATAATTCCCCCTCTTTTAAGCCCGGGATAAATGCTTCGTAGATGCCGGAGGTCTCCAAAACCTTCATGGGATCCGCATCCGGGTCCCAGTTGTTGAAATCGCCGACTACAGAAACAGCAGCGGCGTGAGGCGCCCATACAGCAAAATAAAAACCGTCTTTCCCCTTATAATTTTTCGGGTGCGCGCCCAGCTTATCGTAGATCTGATAATGGGTTCCTTCTCCAAACAGATAGCGGTCCATCTGTGTGATAAATCCCGTTCCGATTTCTTTTTTGCTACGTGCCATACATTATTCCTCCCTGATTTTCAGGATGGCCCCCCGACCAGCCTGAAGCGTGATGTGTATCCGTCCATTCTGGATCTGGATCCCGGTGTGATCCAGAAGATTTTCCGCGGTGGAAGCGTGGATTGGAACCGGAATGTCCATGGACGCCGGATTCTCGTCATTGTTCACTGCGGTGATAACGCAGGAGTGGTCTCCGTGGCGGGCGAAGGAGTACTGACGGTTGGTTAAGGTCAGTTCCTGGTAGCGTCCCATATGGAGTTCTGGCTGTTCCTCGTGGATCTGGCCTAACCTGCTGATGTAGTCGGTCAGATCGGTGTGGTAGGAAGCCTCATCGGTGATGTGGATGCAGGGACGCAGCATATCGTCGCTTTCCCTGGTCCGTCTGCCTTCCATGCCCCACTCACTGCCATAATAAATGGATGGAATGCCGGGCAGGGTGTAGAGCAGGGTGTATACAGAATACAGGTGCTCCGGGTTACGAAGCTTGCTGGCCAGACGGTCCTCGTCATGGTTGTCCACGAAGGTGTAAAGCTGATAGCCCACCTGCTCCAGGCGGCGCACGGTGTGGGCGATCTCAAAATAGTTATGGTCGTTGTGACCGGAATACAGTCCCTTGTGAAGCTCATAGTTGGTAACGGAATGAAGCATCTCCGGGTTCACCCAGCGGGAATACTCACCGTGGATCACCTCGCCCATGAGCCAGAAATCCGGTTTCATGGTGGCGGTCTGTGCCCGCATTTCCTTCATAAAGTTGAAATCCAGCACATTGGCGCAGTCTAAGCGGATGCCGTCAATGTCAAATTCGTCAATCCAGAAACGGATCACATCAAAGAGGTACTGTTTCACCTCCGGATTCCACAGGTTTAAGCACGGAAGCTCATAATGTCCCTGCCATGCCTCGTATCCAAAAGAGTCGCCCATGGGGCTTCCCCAGCCGAAGTTCACGCCCCGGTACCAATCCTTGTAAGGGGAATTCTCCCGGTTTTTCTGGATGTCCTGGAAAGCGAAAAATTCCCGTCCAGTGTGGTTGAACACGCCATCCACCACCACCCGGATGCCTGCCTCGTGGCCTGCTTTTACGAAATGGCGGAAACCGTCGTTGTCTCCAAGGCGGCGGTCCACCAGCTTGTAATCCCTGGTGTCGTAGCCGTGGGTGGAAGATTCGAATAACGGGCCGATGTAAAGACTGTTACATCCCAAGGAACGCATATGAGGAATCCACTCCTCCAGTTCCTTCATCCGGTCAGTGACCTCGGTCTGGTCATTGTGTTTTGGAGCCCCGGTCAGCCCCAGGGGATACATGTGATAGAAGATCCCCTTTTCATACCAAGTACCCATACGCCAAATCCTCCAAGCTGTCATAAATTATGTGCTTTCAGGTTCCAGACTTTTGAAACGGCGCAGAAGGAACTGGTAGCGCAGCTGTGCCGCGTTCAGTTCGTAGATATAGCAGTCGATGAGAGTAGGATCTACCACCTGTTCAAAATGATTTCTCGCAGAATCAATGCTGTGGCGGGTCTGCTCGATCTCCTGCCGTAATTTCTGCCGCTCCAGATAGAAGGCCAGAGCCTGTTTTGTACGTTTTCCATGCAATTTCATAGTTTAACATCTCTCCCTGAAATATGATGCTCCGGCTGGCGGCGACCTTGAAATCCGGGAAAAATATGCCGGTTTGTGACGAAAGCCGTTCCGGGGTTTTACAGTAATTAGTATTTCTGGAAGATTGGAAAATATACGGATAAAATTCTCTATTATTTTACCATTTTCCAGAAAGATGGTCAATGATTCCGAAGAAAGTCTGACGGTATTACTGCACACCAGTACTATTCATTTAATGGAGACGGTGTTGAAAAGGAGCACATCATTTTATCAAAAAAACGCCGGGTAAAAAACCGACGTTTTTTGAGGGTGATATTGATTTTTTCTAACGCATTTTCATTCCTGTTCGTATAAGACGAAACATTCGCAAAGCGCCTTCATAGTATAGCTTTTCTGCGTTATCTAACGCATCATCCAGACACATAACTGCATTTACGGTTGTCATCAGAGATTCAACACCATGGTTATAAATATCTTCTGCACCTTTTCCCATGCTGCCAACTAGTCCGACTACCGGGATTTCATGTTTTCTGCAGCACTCACCAACACCTTGCATAACCTTACCATAACAAGACTGCCAGTCAGTTCGCCCTTCTCCAGTCACTACCAGAGAAACACCTTCCAGATATTTTTCAAAGTTTATCAGATCAAGCACTGTTTCTATTCCAGATCTCATCTTTGCATTTAGAAATACCATAAGCGCTGCGCCTAATCCTCCAGCTGCGCCTGCACCTGTGATTTCATCCGCATTAATTCCCAGCTCTTTCTTTATAACTTCCCGGTAGTTACACATGCCGTTTTCCATACGGCAAAGGATTTCTGGGGTTCCTCCTTTTTGCTTTCCGAAGGTATAGGTTGCCCCGTTCTTTCCACATAGAGGATTGGTTACATCACACATGACTGTAAATTTTGTTTGTCTGATACGAGGGTCAAGACCACTGCAATCAATGCGAGCTACCCGTTCCAGTTCCGCACCAGTTCCATCCAGCTCTTTTCCAGCACTGTCTAGAAAACGGATACCAAGGGCACGCATGCAGCCCATTCCACCATCGTTTGTTGCGGAACCTCCGATTGCTATGTGGATTTGCCGGAATCCTTTGTCTAAGGCATCTTTTATCAGTTCTCCGGTTCCGTACGAAGTGGTATACAGGGGATTCTTTTCTTGTTCTGGAACCAATGTATAGCCAGATGCCAGAGCCATTTCTACAATAGCCCTGCTTTCATCCATTTTTCCGTAGTACGCAGTCTTTTTTCGCATCAGGGGATCATGTACTTCAACTGGTATTAATTCTCCTTTTACGGTTTTTATGATTGCGTCTAGTGTACCTTCGCCTCCATCTGCTACTGATACACTTTCACATATACAGGACGGGAATATTTCTTTCGCTGCTTTTTCCAACAGAATTCCCGTTTTTACACTTGACAGGCTGCCTTTGAATGAATCAGAAGCAAATAAAAATTTCATTTTTTCGCATTCTCCTTTTCCAGGTAAATGTGATATTCTTTTCCACGGATTCGGATCTGTGGGGAACAGATATAATCTATCTGAAGCTTATCATCATTCCGGTATGCAATCATGGTATCATGGTACGGTGATTCTACAAAAGTAATATTAAGAATGTACTTTTCATTTACCCAGCTGGCTTTACAAAGCGCTTTTTTCCAGAATACTTCTGTCATAGGTGAAAACTTTTCTATCGGCAGTTCATTATAACTCCAGCTTTCATGACCGGCTTTGAACTCATAGACGCTTCCGTTTACTTTCATGCGGACAATATCTTCGGCCCCACTTTTTATGGAAAAGGTTTCCAGACCTAACGCATTTTCATTTGCTTTCCATATTGTTTCCGATATTTCATTCCGCTTTGGCATTTGGTCTATCGATTCGATAAATTTCCAAGTCAGATCCAGAACCGCATTATAATTTTGAAGTCCGGCAAACATGCTGATTACGGTGTTCTGGTTTTTGCATAAAATACACAACTGGCCAAAGGCACCTCTTGCAAGCCATACATTTTCTGGTTTACCGGCCCAAATCTGATAACCATATCCGTATTTTTTATTGTAATCGCCAAGGGAAGATGTATTTACCTGAACGCTTAAACAGGTATTTACCCATTCACGATTTAGGAGCTGTATTCCATTCCATTTTCCTTCATTAAGCAGCAGACGGCCTAGTTTTGCTACAGTTTCCAAAGTAGTACTCATACCCCAGCCGCCCTGGCTTACATGTTTTTTATCAGTCTCCCAGATCACATCATGGATGTCCATTGGTAAAAATACTTTTTCATTTAGCAGTTCATAAACAGATTTTCCGGTCACACGGGTTACGATTGCGGAAAGTGTATACGCACAACGGTTATCATATTCAAAATATGTTCCCGGCTCATGTTCTGGTTTCCCGGTAAATAATTCCTCCAGCCAGTCTGGAGCCTCATAAAAATCGTGATCAGAATTTTTGCAAGGCATTCCGCACTGCATAGTCAGCAGATCCCGCACATGGCAGGAATGAATCAATCCGTTGGTGCAGCGGCTTTCATACTCCGGGAAAAATTTATACAACTCATCATCCAGGGATATTTTTTTATTCTCCAGCAAAAAGCCAAGAGCCATGACGCTGATTGTTTTTGTAAGAGAATAGAGACTTCTGGAATAAGTCAGCGAATAGGGTTCTACTGCGCCTTCGGCTATTACTTTTCCGTCTTTTTCTATCATATAGGAATGAATCTGCTCTTTTTCCATTCCATCGATATATTTTCGCACCAATTCTTCGGATAATCCAACGTTTACTGCAGAAGTTCTTTCAAGTTCCATCTAGCTCCTCCTATACCAGGCCGATCGATGCCAGAATAATGGCAAGTGCTGTCAGACCAATTGGAATTAAGACGCTCAATACAAAGATATGTTTATAAGCTCCTTTATAGTTTACGCCGCATACCAGCATCATGGTTGCTACCATTGCACAGTGTGGAAGAGTGTCCAGTCCACCAGCAGCAATGGCAAGAATTCTGTGAAATGCACTTAAATTCACAGTTGGCGTGATGAAATCAGAAATCATGGTATTGGCAAAAATAGTAAGTCCGCCAAGGGATGTAGCGGTAATTCCAGTAAAAACATTCAGAGACAGTGCTGCAGCAACATATGGGCTGAACATATTGGATAAGGAATCTGCAAATGTGGAGAAACTCTGAAATGCAGGTGCCATCTGGATAATTCCGCCAAGACCCATTAATGCAGCAGTTGTGATTAAGGTTCCATAGGATGCCTCAAGTCCTTCTGTCACATCTTTTACAATGTGAGTTTTTGATTCTTTAAAGTTTAAGACGATGGATAACAGAATACCTACTCCCATTGCGGTATTTACTGCATTCATGGTTGACAGTGTATTCTTTGTAAGAACCATAACCACAATAACAGCGATTAGAGGTGCTACTGCGATCCAGAGACTTGGAAGGTTCTGAGCAGATGACTGAAGTTCATCGGTTCCGCCAACGAAACCTTCACCTTTTGCCGCCAGCTTCTTTGTTTGATATAATACATATGCAGATGCTACAATCAGTCCTACAATTGCGCAGATGGTCCCAATGACTGGTCCGGCAAATGCGTTGGTTCCCAGTGCTGCAGCTGCAGTTGCATTGACACCAGTTGGTGCTCCAGGAACACATTGCATTAAGGTTACTGCGCCGAAACTGAAGATTGCCGGCATCAGATTTTTGCTGATATTTGCTCTCTCAAAAAGTGGTAATGCAATTGGATAGATGGCAAAGACAATAACAAATGCGGAGATGCCGCCATACGCCATCAGAGCTGTTACAATAATGCAGGCGATAGCAGCCCATTTTACACCGACTACCTTAAATACGGCTTCTGCGATTGCAGATGCAGAGCCATTTTTTTTCATAATGTTTCCATAAATGGATGACAAAATGAACAGCAACATGTAACTTCCAACAAAGCTTTGCATACTTGGAATATATCCGTTTGTAATTGCATCCCAGAAAGGCATGGCATTCGTTACAATAATAATGACCGCTGCCAGTAATGAATTTAATACCAGATTTACCCCCTTGTAGCCCAGATAAATGATTAGAACAATACTAATCAAAACACCAATTACACCTATAGTTCCCATGTTTTTCCTCCTTTGCAGCTTTTCGCTTACTTGATGCTCCTATTATATTTTTTTGTATTATATTTTTCTTGTGTTATATGCACAAAAAAAAGAGAGTTTTTTGTCTGCTATTAGTGAACTTAACTCTCTTTTTTTAAATATGTATATAAGCCTTCCATCAAGAAGCGGTCTTCCGCATATAATATGGGATTTAGATGCAGCTTTTCTTTTATTTTATTAAATTGATAAGAAAAGGTATTCTTATGCATATATAAGGTTCGTGCAGCGGAAGTCAGATTATAATTGCTTGAAATCAGACTTTCCATAATTTCCACATATTCGGTTTTAAATTTTTCTGGCAGTTCTGCACCATATACCCGGAACATTCGCTGCAGTTCATTGTCTGGTGTAATTTCTCTTAGATAGTTACCACACTGATCATAGAAAAACCACATTCCGCTTTTGTCTGCCATGCGGTCTTCCAGCCATCTGCAATGGTGATATGCGTAACAGTACTGACTGAAGTTGTTTTGAAAACTTCCAATATACACAGATGATTTTTCGGGCAGACCAGATAGATATTCCTTGATTTCTGATTTGTACTCTGCGAATAAATCGTCTTTTTTGGCATGTAATATTTTAAAAATTAAGATTTCTTGATCGGATAAAACAAAGCTGATATCTTCTTTTTGGTGGATCTTTCCTGCTTTCAATAATTCTAGAGTTTCTTCGGCGCTATCTTTTTCTGCACGAAGTAAAATGGGAATGCGTACATAATTTTCTGAATAATTCAGCTGTGCAGCCATTTTTCGTACTTCTGAAGAGTGGGAATAACTTTCGTCGATTAACATATACAGGAACTGTTCTTTTCGATTGGTATGGTACAGCTGTTCTTTTTGCTGTTTTTCATATTTTACCATAACTTCAATCGCCATTTTTATAATCAGTGCCACTGACTTAATCTCGGCAGGAGCTCCGGTTATCCCAACGACACCCTCACACTGATTATCTGGTTTGATGGCCATATTAATACCGGGGAGTACACCTGGATAATTATCATCCTTTGTGATTTCAACAATATCTGCTTCTCCACCTGTGATACGGTAAGCAATTTCATGAAATTGTCCAACTCGTGCTGGGTCACGGCTTGCGATAATCACGCCCTGCTTATTCATGATGTTTACATTATAATTTGTATATTGTGTTACTTGGGCGATAAATCTGGCTGCCAGTTCTCTGTTTATCATTTGTATGTCTCCATTGGAATTTCAGCGTTTATAGCATTATTATATGATATTTTATAGATATGCGCAACATTCTGCGTTTAGCGTTTTACAGTAATTTGAAGGTATTTATAAAAATGTGCTTGACTTTTCATAGACTTGTGTGCATAATGAAATCACATTCAGCGCAGGTCATTTCCAGACCATTCATTTCAAGCGCTTATGCAGTTGCAGCCCGGTTCGGGCAGAGGTTTCCCAGATGATTTTTAACAGGGGCAGTTTTTCGTTTTGCGGAGGTGGTGCAGGATTTTTTTGACGTATCTGTTTTTGACACCGGTTCTGGCGGCTGGTACCGTGACAGATCTGCGGTTCCGGAAGGTTCCTAACGGAGTGATTGGTTTTGGAGCGGCAGCTGGGCTGGCGATTTTGACGGCGGGGCGGCTGTCAGGAGACGGCGGTGCAGCTGGAGTTGTTTTCGCTGGTCATGCCGGGTTGGGAATCTGGCAGTGGTTGTCCATGTGCGGCGGATATGTACTGAGGCTGGGACTGGTGTGTGCGATAGGTTTCCCTCTCTTTTTATTTCGCATGATGGGAGCAGGGGATGTGAAGCTGATGGCGGTCATTGCTGCGTGGCTGGGGTGGCATGACGGAGCAGTGGTCATCGGATATGGATTTTTCATAGGAGCGATCTGGGCGCTCTTTAAAATGTGTCTGTCAGGGATCTTCTGGCAGCGGATTTCTTATTTCATTGCCTATTTCAGGCGATTATTCCTTACGAAAGAGAAAACCCCGTATTATCTTGCAAAACGGGACGGGGATGAAGTGGTGATTCCATTTGCAGTATGCCTGTTTAGTGGATTTTTACTGTTTCTGATTTAGGAGACAGGTAGAAATGAAACAGGTAGAGATGGGACGCGGCGGAGTCATGTGTGATGACTTAAAAGGTGCGTGTGTGTGACACGGACAGAAAAAACAGGGAGGTGGTCTGATGGAAAAGATCATGGCGGTTTATGACGTGGACCCTGCGTATGCCAGGCGGTTTGCGGATGTGACCAACCAGAAAGAACGGGTGCCATTTGATGTGATCCCATTTACTTCGATGGAGGCTCTTCAGGAATATGGAAAAAAGCATAAGATCGAGATTCTGCTGATCAGCAGTACCGTTCCAAGGGAACAGGCGGAAGCGATAGGGGCAGGATCTGTGGTGACGCTGGCGGAAGGAGAAATCGTAAAGTCGGTGGACAGCTATCCCAGTGTCTATAAATATCAGGCGGCAGACAGTCTGATCCGGGAGGTGATCGGCTGTTATTGCGAAAGCCCGGAGGAAGCAGGTCTGGTGGTGCGGGGGAGAAAAGCCCGGATTCTGGGGATCTATTCACCCATTGGCAGGTGTCTGAAGACGTCCCTGGCACTGACGCTGGGACAGCAGCTGGCCAGAGACGGGAAGGTATTGTATCTGGGACTGGATGCATTTGCGGGATTTTCCAGATTGATCGGGAATTCCTGTAAAAATGATCTTTCTGATGTCCTGTATTTTTTCCGACAGGGGGATCTGACGGTGATGCGCCTTCGCAGTATCGTCTATACCTGGCAGGAAATGGATTATCTGCCCCCGGTGCGTTATCCGGAGGACTTAGAGCAGATGACTGGGGAAGAGACGGGAAAATTATTGGAAAAACTGGCTCTGGAAATGGGCTATGAGTACCTGGTAGTGGATGTGGGGCGGCCAGGCGGCAGTCTGCTTCCGATTTTAGGAGCCTGTGATATTGTATACATGCCGGTGAAGGAGGACGGAATCTCTGCAGCCAGACTGGAAGAGCTTGACGAGTACTTAGAGATGGTGGAACGGCCGGACATCCAGGAGAAGATCCGCAGGGTGAAGCTGCCTTATCACAATGATTTTGGCCGTCGGGAGACGTATCTGGAACAGCTTTTATGGGGACAGCTGGGCGATTATGTAAGACAGCTGTTAAAAGGAGTGCCATGGCGATGACAGGAGAAGAGGGCATGAGGGAAAAAGAGCGGGTCAGGCAGTTAAAACAGCAGCTTCGGGACGAGCTCCGCCAGGAATTGGACGGTTATCGCCAGGTGGAGGACGAGGAGCTTTACGAACGGATCGACAGGAAGATTTTTGAAGCGGGCAGTCAGGGATATCTGCCCTTAAAAGAGCGGCTGGAGCTGCGGAAAAGCATTTTTAATTCGTTCCGGAAACTGGATATTCTGCAGCAGCTTTTAGATGACCCGGAGATCACGGAGGTGATGATCAATGGACGGGACCATATCTTCGTAGAGGAATCCGGGGTCATGCATCCGTGGGAATATGAATTTGAGTCGGATGAACAGCTGGAGGATATGATCCAGCAGGTGGTCAGCCGGGTAAACCGGACGGTGAATGTGTCGAATCCAATCGCGGACGCCAGACTGGCAGACGGTTCCCGTGTCCATGTGGCGCTGCCTCCGGTATCCCTGGACGGTCCGGTCATGACCATTCGTAAATTTCCGCGGAGCATCACTATGGAAATGCTGGTGGAATCTGGTTCCATTACCCAGGAAGCGGCAGATTTTTTAAAGAAGCTGGTCCGGGCAGGCTATAACCTGTTTATCAGCGGCGGGACAAACTCTGGAAAAACCACATTTTTAAATGCCTTGTCAGCCTATATACCGGTAGATGAGCGGGTGATCACCATTGAGGATTCCGCGGAATTACAGATCCAGCAGGTGAAAAATCTGGTGCGTCTGGAGACCAGGACAGCCAATTCGCAGGGGGAAGGGGCGATCGGGATCGGGGACCTCATCAAAGCGTCCCTGCGAATGAATCCTAGCCGCATCATTGTAGGTGAGGTTCGTGGAAAAGAGGCTCTGGAGCTGCTGAACAGCTACAATACCGGTCATGACGGCGGCATGAGCAGTGGTCACGGCAATAGTCCCAAGGATATGCTGGCGCGGCTGGAAACCATGGTGCTGATGGGCGCGGAGCTTCCTCTGGCGGCGATCCGCAGCCAGATTGCATCGGCGCTCGATGTGATGATCCATCTGGGGCGGGAGAGGAACAAGAAAAGGCGGGTATTCTGGATCGTGGAGGTAGATGGCTATGAGGAAGGGCAGATCCGGCTCCATACCCTTTATGAACTGGGGGAACAGGGGCTGGAAAAGAAGGGGGAGCTTAAAAATACCAGGAAGCTTTGGATGGCAGGGGAAGAAATATGAGGATGAAGATGGCGGTATTGGCGGACTGGTACAGTACCGGCACTATCAGTTAAATGGCAGAGAACGGCTGACGGCCCTGGCTGGAGGTGTGGCAGCAGCAGGAACTGCGGCTTTCGTCTGTTACCGGGGTCTATGGGCATTTTTTCTCCTGATGGCGCCGTTAACGGTGGTGGCGCCAAGGCTGTGGCAGGACATGTTACAGAAAAAGCGGCAGAGAGAGCTGGAAAAACAGTTCCGGGAAATGATCCAGATGATGTCTACGGCATTAAGCGCTGGTTATTCGGTGGACAATGCCATCCGGGTCTGCAGAAGAGATCTGGAGCGGATGTATGGAAGCGGGGGCATGATCGTCCGGGAGACCGGGTATATGGTCCGGCAGATGGAGATGAACCGTCCGGTTGAGGAGCTTCTGGAGGATTTTGCCCTGCGAAGCGGTCTGGAGGAAGCGGAGAATTTCACCCGTATCTTTGTGATAGCCAGAAGGAGCGGCGGACGGCTGGTGTCCATCATTGAGCGGACTGTGCAGATTATGGGAGACCGCAGCCAGGTGAAGGAGGAGATCCAGACACTGACTGCCTCCAAACGGTTTGAGCAGCGGATCATGAACCTGATCCCGGTGCTGATGGTTCTGTATATTGACTGGACTTCCCCGGGCTTTTTCACGGTAATGTACACGACCCTTCTGGGGCGGGGGCTGATGACAGGGTGTCTGCTGGTGTATCTGGCGTCCGTGTGGCTGGCACAGAAGATTCTGGATATCGAGGTGGGCAGCGGATGAACATTGGAAGGAGACCAGAGGAGGCAGCAGGAAAAAAAGCAGAAAAGAAAGCAAAATGGGGGACTGCGAAAAAGAAACAGGTACTTTGTGTGGCAGTTGGGATTCTTTTAGGAGCGGCTGGCTTTGCCTGGCAGCACGGCGGGGCCTCTGTGTGCACATATCTGGAGCGGGAAGATTATGGGGGAGATCCGGTTGTTTATGATCTGGCTGTGGAGGGGCTGGAACAGGAGGTGGTTCCGCTGCAGATTGAGATTTCGCCCAGAAGATATACGGAGAAAGAGGCAGCAGAGGTATTCGCCAAGATAAAGACAGGGCTTTTAGAAGAGATCTTAGGGGAAAATCTGTCTCTCCAGGAGGTCAAAAGTGACCTGGTTTTGCCTACTGAGAAATCTGGTGGGATCAGGATCGCCTGGCGCAGTAATGCTCCGGAGATTTTGGATGATGAGGGAACGGTTCTGGTGGGCGAGGAAAAATCAGGTTCTGGAAAAGCCGGAGGAACCCAGGTAACACTCCAGGCGGAGCTGACGGACGGATTTTACCGGGATGAGCTGGAGGTGGCTGTCACAGTCTATCCGCCGGAAAAAAGTAAGGCAGAACAACTGGCCGGGCAGTTGGCGAGACAGGTAGAGCAGACGGCATCAGAGCAGCCCGGAGCAGTCCGGGTTGCGCTTCCAGAGGATTTTGAAGGAAGGAAGCTTCGTTTCCGGAAAGAAACGGGAACAGAATATCTGCTATTTCCGGTTCTTGGGGTGATTTTAGCGGTATTTTTTCACTGGCAGGCCAGGAATACGGAGATCGAGGCCCGCAAAAAACGGGAAAAGCAGCTTCAATATGACTATGCAGATCTGGTGTACCAGCTGATGGTATTTACAGGGGCAGGTCTGACGGTCAGCCGGGCATGGAAACAGATCGTAAATAATTATGAAAAACGTCTGGAACATGAAAACAGCCAGCAGCGGGCGGTCTATGAGGAAATGGAGATTGCCCTTGGGGAGATGGAAAATGGGCTCCCGGAGAGCCAGGCAGTCAGTCGTTTTGGGGAACGATGTCAGCACAATGAATACCGGCGCCTGTCTTCGATTCTTGGACAAAGCAGGCAGACCGGAATGAAAAATCTTCAGGAACTGCTGGCTCAGGAGATGGACACTGCCTGGGAACAGCAGAAGCAGGCAGCGAAGCGTTTAGGCGAGGAAGCCGGAACGAAGCTGCTCCTGCCATTATTTCTGATGCTTCTGGTGGTCATGGTATTGGTGATGGTTCCGGCGCTGATGGTGATGCTGTAAGCAACGGAAGGCTGTTGTGAATGGAAAGCTGTTGTAAACGGAAAACGAGAAACAACCATAAAAATAAGAAAGGGGATTCATTTATGAGATTAAGACAGGAAATAAAAGCATTTTTGATGGATGAGGAAGCGATCGGTACGGTGGAAGTGGTCCTTTTGCTGGTTGTGCTCATTGGATTGGTGATCATTTTCAAGAAACAGATCCGGACATTGTTGGATTCTATTTTTAAAGAGATCAATAAACAGACCAAGGAAGTCTATTGATTTGAGATAACTATTCAGCAGGTCTGCGCATATGCTGCGCTGACCGTAAGAACACATAGGCCAGAAAGCAAAAATCCCATCAGCAAAGCTAAACTGGAATGGATTTCATGGATGGGAAGGAGGTGTGGAAGCTGAAAAAACAAGGGGAGATCACCGTATTTTTAAGTCTGTGTTTATTGAGTGTAGCTGCCCTGATCTGTGTCATGGTGGAAGGAGCCAGAAGTGCCGGTTCCAGAGTGTATCTGCAGATTGCGGCAAATGGATCTTTAGATACATTGTTTGGCCAGTATCATCGGGAATTGTGGAAAAAATACCGATTGTTTGGAGTGGAATATCAGAAAATGTCCGGCGTGGAAAGGCAACTTGAAAGTTATGTAAACCGATATCAGGAGGTCGAAAACTGGTATCCCATAAGACTGCAGACGCTTACAGTAACCAGTCAGAAAACCCTGGGAAGCCAGGGCGGTGACCGGATGATGGGGGAGATTCTGGACTATATGAAATACGGAATCTGGGAACAGCTGCTGATCTCCCCGGAAAAAGGAGAGGATTTCTGGAACGATATCAAAGAAGCTGCCGCCGCAGGTGGGATGACCGATACCTATGAAGGACAGTCCGTCCAGGTAAAACAGGTAGAACGTGCGGTGGAACGGCTGGCGGATTGTGTGGAGGATCAGGAGAAGCTGGCTGGGGAAATTGCCCTGGCTTTAGATCAGGATGATGTGGAGGGCTTTGAGCAGGAGGCGAAGCGTTTCCAGAAAGAAAACAGCAAAATGGATGGTCTGTTCCGGGCATATGAAAAGAGCGCACAGAAATTGAGAAAGGTTCTGGACCATGGAGAACAGGAATTGGATCAGGCGGCAGAGGATATGCAGGAAAACAGGGAGATGCTTTTCCGGCAGCAGATGGACCCATTCCGGTCTTATGTGGATTCAGATGGAGAGCGGCATCGTCAGATCCAGAGCCAGATGGAACTATCAGCAGCCAATGGAGTGCGGTTACGGGAAACGGAGGAGATCGTAGATCGTCTGAAACAGGAATACGAAGAGCGGGAACAGCAGCGGGATGAGGAAGACGAAGAAGAGGAAAAACTGTCTCTTTCAGAGGCATGGGAGCATTGGAATGGCTATGGAAGCGCAGTTTTCACCATCCAGAAGGGAAAAAAGGATGAACAAAAACAACAGGCTTTGGAGCAGGTATCCAGGATGGTAAAGGGAAGCCTGTTAGAGCTGGTCCTTCCAGATGGAATGGCTGTTTCTGGGGAAAAATGGGGAGGAGATGCCGGGCGGTATGCCAACCAGGTCAAGGAAAGCCTGGTACGGAAAAATGGAACTCAGTGGGTGCTGATCCATGAATACTGTGGAGAATTCCTGACCCATGCGCTGGATCATTCTCTGGATTATTCTCCAGATCATTCTCCGGGAAATGACGGCGGCAGATATCAGCTGGAATATCTGCTCCACGGAAAGGATAACGACCGCTCCAATCTGGAGAATACAGTCAGTGAGCTTTTTTTGATCCGGCAAGGCATCAATCTGATCCAGATCTTATCAGATACGGAGAAACGGGAGGCAGCCCAAAGCCTGGCGGCAGTGATCACTGGAATCATAGGGATCGCTCCCCTTGTGGAGGTCATGAGCTGTTTTATTATGACGGTCTGGGCCATGGGAGAGGCGCTGGAGGATGTGCGTTGTCTCATGGCTGGGGGAAATGTGCCGCTTTGGAAGTCAGCGGATGAGTGGAAATTGTCATTGGAAGGGCTTTTAAGTATGGGAATGGGCAGAACGGCCAGAACGGCCGGTGATACACCCGGCCAACATACACCCGGACAACCGAAAAACAGCCGTGGAATGGACTATGAGCAATATTTAAAATGGATGTTATTTACGGTAGACCAGGGGAAGAAGCAGACCAGGATCATGGATGTGGTTCAGGCGGTGATCCAGAAGGATGAGCCGGGATTTCGTCTGGAAAACTGCATCTGTGATGTGGATATTCAGGTGAAGGGCTGTGGAAAACATGTCTTTTTTGCCTTGCCATTTGTGGAAAAGCTGGTGGGAGGTCAGGAGGGCTATGAGCTTCTGGTGCAGGCGGCAAAAGCTTATTAAGATCAGAAAAGAAAATTGGAAGGAGGTGGAAAGGGATGCTCTTTTTCCGGAAACATGATTCGGACATAGATATTCCTTTTGAAATGAAAAATTGGATCAACCGGCAGTCAAAACGCAGAAATAAAGTTTTTTGTGAATTCCAAAAAAAATAATCGTAACTCTCCAAGTACGACTCCCTGAAAATATGACAGCCAGATCCGGAAAAAGAGTGTCCTTTTCTGCCTCCGCCAGTATGACCGTGGAAGCTGCGCTGGTCCTGCCGCTCTTTTTATTTGCCGGGTGTATCCTGATGCAGCCATTTCCAATCTTAAATACCCAGAGACAGGTGCAGGAGATTCTGGAGGTGGCTGCTGAAGATATCAGTCAGAATGCAGGTGTGGCATGGAATGGAGCTCAGATATCGGAGCCAATGACGGAAGCGGCCGCCTGGGCCTATGCGGAAACTTTTGTGTGGAAAAAGACAGCAGCTCTGCCCATACAGAATTTATCGCTGATGCAGTCGCAGTTATTGAAGGATGGAAAAACCATTGATCTGATAGCTCATTATCAGGTCCGGATGCCATTTCCGGTGTTGGGAGTGAGAGCAGTGGAACAGACGAACCGCAGCTTCCGTTACGCCTGGACAGGGCTGGACGGACCGGTTGATGGAGCCGGTGGCAGACAGGATGCAGACGAGGCGGTGGTCTATGCAGGCCGGGACAGTACCAGGTACCACGTAAGCCGTTCCTGTCATTATCTGAGTACAGAATTAAAGGCGGTTTCCTATGCGGATCTGGAAGCTTACCGCAGCAAGGATGGAGCACGCTATAAGCCCTGTGACCGGTGCGGCGCGTTACATGGGGCTGTGGTGTATATCACGTCTTATGGAGAACGATATCACAGTGATCAGGGGTGCAGTGCACTGGCGGCCTATGTGAGAGAAGTGCCGAAGTCACAGGTGGAATATCTGGGGCCCTGCTCCTACTGTGCTGGTGGAAAATAAGGAGAAAACTGTGGATGGCGGAGCGGAGTATGAAAATATTGTGGATGGTGCTCCTGATTGTGGCTGCGTATCAGGATTTCAGAGAGCGTCAGGTGAGCGTCATGTGGATGGTGTGCGGTGCAGCAGCGGGAATGATCGGATGTTGTCTGATGGCAGGAGAGAGATATCAAGGGATGCTGGAGACCGGGATCGATGCAGAACGTGTGAGCCTGCTGATGAACATTGTGAAGATCCAGATAGTGAGAATCGGAAAAGCAGCAGGAATCGGAATTGCGCTGCTGATCCTTGCAAAATTGACCAGGGGAGCCATGGGTGGTGGAGATGGTTTGTTTTTTCTTATGTCTGCATTTTATTGGGATTGGAAGGAGCTGCTGGTCCTGTTTTTGGAGACCCTTGCGATTTCTTCTGCCTGGGGAATGGCGCTGCTGATGAAGAGACAATGGAATAGAGCTGGAACTCCTTCGGTTCGATGGAAGGAGACGATTCCGTTTTTAACCTGTTGTCTGGTCCCCGGCATTCTTCAGGTCTGGAATGTACTGATGCAGTGAGAATTGGCAAAGTGACGGGGAGGAGGGCTGCATAAAATGCAGGAAAAAATCTGGAAAATTCAGGCCAGTTATACGGTGGAAGCGTCCTATATCATGTCCATGGTGATTCTGTCTCTGGCAGTTTTGATCCGTGCTGCTTATGGTCAATATCTGGACAAGACATCCTTATTTTTAATGAATTATGCAGTGGAGCGGCTGTATGGACAGGAGGAGAATAAGAGCGAAGCTTTGCAATATGGTTCCGTATCAGGAAATGCAGTTCGGACGAAGACCCAGGTGACAGGGACCATCTGCGGTCAGGATCATATGAGATCGATCCAGAAGCGTGTACATGAGCCGGAAGAGGTGTTGTGGATGATGACGGTTTTTCAGAAAAACAAGGAGGCAGAAAGCCATGGAGGTCAGCTACCACAGAGAAATGAAGAAGAATTATCTGATGATTGAGGCCGATGAAGAGGGCATGCAGGCATTTGAGGCAAAAATGCTGGTGGGCAATGCGATTGAAGGGTTGCTGAAATTCCGGATACGCAGAACCGATGACCACTGCCAGTTTTGTTATGAGATCACCTCCAGACAGCCTTTGGGGCGTCTTTTGGAAACGAAATCCATCAATGCGGTGCAGCTCCGTGCTCTCCTTCTGGGAATTGCCCAGACCCTGATCCGCATGGAAGATTATCTGCTGTCAGAACATCAGATCCTATTAGATCCAGATTATATCTATATCGATCCAGAGAGCTTTCAGCCAGGTCTGTGTCTGCTTCCTGGAAAGAATGGCAGTTTTCCAGACGAATTCAGCGAATTTTTACAGTTTTTACTGGGGAAAGCAGACCATCAGGATAAGGATGCAGTGGTATTGATCTATGGGTTATACCGGGAGAGCCTAAAGGAAAATTATGGGCTGGACAATCTGCTCCGTTGGCTGATGCGGGATGAAGGAAAAGCAGGAGAAGGACCGGAAAAGCTGCTGGAAGAAAAAGAAGAATATCGCTCACGATCATCATCAGGACGGAATGGCTATCCGGGAAAATGGGATTCACAGTCGGAGATACTTGATGGAGAAAAAGGAATGAGTCCGGGACCGGAAAAACGATCGGAGGCAGAGGCGGAATCGGGAACAGGCGAAGCTGTCATTCAGGGAAATGCCTGGAGTTTAAAAACCATAGTTCTTAGAATTGTGGAGTGTCTGCTATTGATTCCAGTATTTTTGGCTGCCATCTGGCTATGGAAAGGAAGCGATACACTGCCGTATCTGACAGGTGATGGAATCTGGCTGACGGTTGGAGCTGTGGCAGCCGAGGGGATTGGCTGTGTTCTGGTGATCGGGAGCGGTATTGCCACACAAAGAAAAAACCAGGAGTCAGAAAACCATCGGCATAGGAAGCGTGACAAAACCCTGCGCCAGATGAAAAAGCAGGGGGAAAGGCAGCAACAAAGGCAGTTGGAAAAGCAACAGGAAAGGCGACGGGAAAAGCCATCATGGGAGATGATATTTGCAGAGGACGACGGGGAGCGGGAGATGTCAGAAGATGCCACCGGCCACTACATAGAATCAGCATATAAGTCAGATGTGAATGAGAAATCTGAACCGAATGAGAAATCTGAACCGGGGAGAAGCCAGAATGAATCCGATGATTGTCACACGGTCCTTCTATGGGACCGGAACAAAAAAGAAAATATCCGGCGGATGGCCTGTCTCGATCACCCGGAGTTGACTGCCCAGATGAGCTATTACCCATTTTTGATCGGCAAACAAGAAAGTCTGGCGGATTTTACCATCCCTGATGACACCGTCAGCCGTCTCCACGTCCGCATCGACCAGAAAGATGGGGGTTATACCCTGACGGACTTAAATTCCACCAATGGAACCACCGTCAATAACCGCAAACTGGAAGCTAACGAGATGGTTCCGCTGCAGGTTGGAGATCTGGTGGATATTGCAGGGTATCATTTTCAATTTTTGTGAGAAATTTGGGCTAACCGCAATTAGTGGTTGAAAATATCTGCCGCGTAAAATGCGGTTTCCTCAATAAGATGCTTAAACGGAACAATGTGATTTACAAGCGTTGTTAAGATGGAAGGCTTGCCTCTTCTATCGGCATAAACAACTGTAAACCATAATTTGTACGAAGCAGGTCCGTAAAACGTAAGCCTGTGGAGACAGCTATGACGGGGAGATATTGTTCTACATCTCTAGTCAGTTCCTGCCATCGGAATTCCTCCTTTCTAGTTCCAATATTTTCTATTGTCAAAACCATTATTTCCACAATATAATAACATAAGAACACGAAGCAAATAGTGTTCCTCAAAAACTTGTTTTTTGTTGACTACGAGTACTTTTGTGATATAATAAAGTTAGAGGATAGCGGCGTTGACCAGCTATCGCGGTGTTGAAGCAATTGACTGTGTCGGAATGCAGCCGGTTGTGGAGCCTGACCTTGGGTTATGCGATAACCTCAAACCGAATAGGTTCTTCGGAACTGAATGAAAACGCTTTTAAGGGCCTTGCATTGGCAGGGTCCTTTATTTTTTGTAAAGGACAAGGTATATATGGATCTATTACAACAGTCTGCACAAGCCTGGAAAGAAATAACTGAATATAGATATTTGTTTACATATGGCTATAAGAAACAGTTGTATCCAATTAATCTCACCTTTTCTTTGGAAGATTATCCGCATTTAGCTGGCTTCCAATATATGAAAGATATCTCACTTCCAAATTATTCTTCTGCCAAAATTGCTGATAGAATTCTTGAAGGTAAAATACCATTTGAAAAAGTTCAAAAGGCAGCCCAGTACGACGAGATGATAAAACCCCGACTTGAAGCATTAGTTCGCTTGAAGGAATCTCTTGATAACGAATTTAATTTATATTCATACATGCCATGCAAGTATCCTTTCATCACAAGCATTAAAGCAGATTATTTAATATCCAGCCATTTTAGTGTTGATAATTTCATCTTTATCATCAAGGCAAATGTGCAAGGTGAATCAAAATGTGATTTTCTTTGTTGCTCCATTTTTGAAAAATGTGATCGAGATTATGAATCAAACCAAAGAACTCGAACACTGATGAAGAAAGAACGAATACATATTTTTTCTAACACCACCGATATTCTATTGGATCGTTTATCAGCACAAACAAAGCCGAAGGACAAAGCTACTGAAACTTCAGATAATGCAGAAGCAAAGTCCGATGATTCACAATAGTACCACTTCCTTTTGGAGGTGGTTTTTTCCTGCTATCCCACCATTCAATTTTGCGACTGTACGTACAAGACCCACCCGCCGTTCTATAGGAGATAGCTCTGTAGAGATTTGCACACCCCCTACCTCGTCCTCACAAGCCTGTTAATGAAGCAGGAACGGTGATGATTGTTGATGTCAGGGATTTCAACCTGATCTGTGGTCTTGCAGAATCCAGTGAGAGCGGATTTTCAACCACTTATTGCGGATACCCGAAATTTGTCGAAATCCGTCGAATTTCGTCGAAATCCGTTACATTTTCACATTTCCTAACGTCTTAATTATGTATTGGAGGACATGCAGACGGTTAAAAATGCCTTAACAAACACCATGAGCTATGATAAAATGAGGGGTAACCATTCAGTACTTTCCCATAGCAAGTGTGGGATCTGCTGAATGGCTGCAGATAAAGTTGCATAAAGGAGAAAAATATGGAATATAGGAAAACAACAACTCCGTCTTATGTAAACTTTTACCTGATCGCGGCCAATGTGATCTATTTTCTTTTTGTAGAATGGAAAGGGTCAACGGAGGACGTGGAATGCATGTTACAGTGGGGAGCCATGTTCAAACCGGCCATTGTGGAAGGAAAACAGTATTGGCGGTTATTTACCGCGATGTTTATGCATTTTGGTATCCGGCACCTGGTCAATAATATGCTGATCTTATTTGTTCTGGGGGACAACCTGGAACGGGCGTTGGGAAAGATCAAGTATTTGTTTTTCTATCTGACCTGTGGGGTGCTGGCCAATGTCATTTCCCTTTTGTGGGAGATCTGGTTTCCGGGAAGCCGTATGGTGGTCTCAGCCGGGGCGTCTGGAGCGATTTTCGGAGTGATCGGCGGACTTTTGTATGTGGTTGGTGTGAACCGGGGGCGTCTGGAGGATTTAAGCAGCAGACAGCTGGCGACCATGGTTCTATTTTCCCTGTACTTTGGATTTACCAGTACCGGCGTGAACAACGTGGCCCATGTGGGCGGGCTGGTTTCAGGAATTGTCATGGCATGGATATTATACCGCAGACCACAAAGGTCTGAGTGGTGGATGAAGGAGGATTTTTAACATGAGAGACGACTGTATTTTCTGCAAAATCGCAAATGGAGAGATTCCATCTGCAACACTTTATGAAGATGAAGATTTTCGTGTCATTTTGGATCTGGGACCGGCATCAAAGGGTCATGCCCTGATCTTACCGAAAGAGCATTATAAAGATTTATGTGAACTGGATGACGCAGTTGCGGCGAAAGTACTTCCACTGGCTGGCAAGATGGGAAGAGCCATGAAGAAAGCCTTACATTTTGATGGTTTTAATCTGGTACAGAACAATGGAGAAGCAGCTGGACAGACTGTGATGCATTTTCATATGCATATGATCCCCAGATACGCCAATGGCCCGCAGATGGTTTTATGGAATCCTGGAAAACTGGATGACACTGAAAAGACGGAAATCATCGAAAATGTGAAAAAAGAATTAGAATAAGATTGTGCTTGTTTGTTCAGCAAGCGTAATACTGACATCACAAGCAATATAGAAAAAGCATAGCATTGAGTTTCACTTTTGGCAAGGCAGAAAAGGTCAACAAAGTATTGCAGTTAAAGGCTTTTATGACAATTATCTCTCATACTGCACAATGCAAAGCTGAACAAATGAGTTTCGGTTTATTTGCCCTTAATTCTCTTTGTATTTTGTGGATAGGCATAACAACTTTATACTATTGTATTACTGTTTATTTAATGGGTATCATCAGAGGTTCCCAGATAATCCAGAATTGACTTTTAGGAATAGGATATATAAAATATAGGTTAATCCATTAAAATCAATCTGGGGTCAATCTGGTTAATCTGAGGATTATATATAAAAAGGACCTCAAGAAAATAGTCGGAAAAATAAGGAAAAAAGTTTATTTTGCCTATGTACTTTCAGAAAATAATGTGGTATAATATATACAGGTCGGAAAAGACCAGTTAATTTAATATTTTGAATGCTTAGAGAAGCAAAGTTACCTTTAGACGAGGTTTAACTGGCTTCTCTTTTTTGTTGCCTAAAATCAAAAGGAAAGGAACAAGGAAAATGGATAACAAAACAAATAAGCATGAATTTGCGTGTAATGCTGGTAAGGTTACCGAGTACGAAGTAAAGGAACATATTGACACTATCATGGTGGGCTTTCGTGGATTCTCAAAGGAAGTGTCGATTGTAAAGTGGAACGAC